>BNJV01000657.1_pt1 | contig 88887 bp, 113 predicted proteins | sample 8540591 | NCBI WGS metagenome assembly BNJV01 (sample SAMD00202457, study PRJDB9452) | human saliva metagenome | host: Homo sapiens
TGATACAAATATGATTGTTAATGGACTGAATAAAAATGGATTGAAAAAATTTGGTGCTGAGGCGTATTGTTTGGTGGCGGATCCAGATGTGGCGAAAGAAGCGAAAGAAAGAGGGATTACACGTTCAATGGTTGGATTGGAAAGAGCATTGAAGGATCCTCAAACGAAAAATTTTTTTCTAATTGAAATGCACCGACAGCATTGTTCACATTACTTGAAAAAATGGATAAAGAAGGAGAAAATGTTCCAAAATTGATAGTTGGAGTGCCAGTTGGATTTGTGGGATGTCCTGAATCGAAGGCTGAACTTTCAAAATATGATGTTCCATTTATTAGAACAAATGGGACAAAAAGGTGGAAGCTACAGTTGCAGTTGGTGTAATGCACGGAATCCTTTATCAAATGTACGAAAAGGGATAAATATTTTAATAATTAATCACAATTTTTATGTGAAAATTAATTAGTGAATCTATTAATATCTGAAAACTTATTTCAATTTTTTTATATTTTATTTTTTTCATAACGGAAGATAACATAAATTATTGATTTAAGTACTTTTCAGATATATTTTAATATAATTTTTGGAGAAATAAAAAAATGGAAAATTATGTATATTTTAACGGTAGAAAATTGCGATATGGTTATACTACTGGGAGTTCAGCAACGGCAGCGACTAAAGCAGCATTGTTACTTTTGCTGGGGAAAGTCGAAAAAATCGAAAAAGTTGAAATAGACGTTCCAGCAGGTGAGAGAATAAAAATTGGGATTAAATCTTTTGAAAAGACGAAGGATTATGCGACGGCGACTGTTGTGAAAGATGGGGGAGATGACCCTGATGCGACACATGGTTTGGAGATTGTTTCAAAAGTGAGTTTTAGAAAAGATGATAAAATCAATATTTTTGGAGGAAAAGGAGTTGGAAAAGTTACAAAAGTTGGGCTTCCTGTAGAAATTGGAAAATCAGCGATTAATCCAACACCAATGAAAATGTTGACAAGTATTGTTGAGGAGTTTCTTCCAGAGAGAAAAGGAGTTGATGTTGAAATCAGTGTGCCTTTGGGAGAAGAAGCTGCTAAAAAAACAATGAATGCAAAGTTAGGGATTATCGGTGGAATCTCGATTCTTGGAACAATGGGAATTGTGCGACCGATGTCCGAAGAGTCATGGAAAGCCTCTTTGGCAATAGAATTGAAGCAAAATTTGACATATTTTAATACAAAGACAGCGATTTTTCTTTTTGGAAATCGTGGAAAAATGTTTTTGAGCAAGGAATTCCCTGAAAGAGCTGAAGAAGGGGTTGTAATCAGTAACTTTGTTGGATATATGTTTGACAAAGCCTGTGAATACGAGGTTAAAAAAGTTTACTTTATTGGCGAATTGGGAAAATTTGTAAAAGTGGCAGGAGGAATTTTTCACACACATAGCCGAGTTTCTGATGCAAAAATGGAAATTTTAGCTGCAAATGCTTTATTAGTTGGCGAAAAATTGGAAAATGTTTACAAAATTTTAGATTCGAATACGACTGAAGAAGCTTCTGGATACATTGAAAAAAAGGAAGTTTTCAATTTGTTAGCTGAAAAGGCAAAACAAAAATGTGAAGAACATTGCAGAAAAAATGGCTGGGATTTGGAAGTAGAAACGTTGATTTTATCAGCTGAGAAAAAAGTTATTGGACAAAGTAAGGACTTTTTTAAAGAGTTCTAGTTTTTTATTTGTAAAAAAACAATAAAAATTATAGTTTTTGAAAAGAGGAAAAATGGAAAAAATACAAATTTTAGGGCTTGGGCCTGGAAATTTAGATTACACATTACCAATTGTTTTGAAGAAAAATTAAGGAATCGGAAATAATTGTCGGTGGAAAGCGGCATATTGAAAGTTTAGGGAGAGTATGCGGAGAATAAGGAATATTGCTATATTTCAGCTGATTTGCAAAAAAAGTTCTGGATTTCATAAATGAGAATCGAAATAAAAAAAGATTTCTGTGATTGTGTCTGGAGATACTGGATTTTACAGTCTTCTAACTTTTTATGAAAAAAATATTTTTGAAAGTGAAGAGCTAGAAGTTGTGCCAGGAATTTCATCAGTTCAATATATGTTTGCGAAAAATTTCAGAATATTGGTATGATGCTTTGTATTGCCAGTGTTCATGGGAAGGAATTCGATTTTTGTGGAAAAAAATTGAATGAGTATGAGAAAAATTGGATTGTTGACTGATTTTTAAAGGAAATACGCCGCAGAAAAATTGCTCAAAAATTGTTGGAAAATAATTTTTGAGAATGTGGAAATTTTTTTGTTGGGGAAAAATTTGTCTTATGAAAATGAAAAAAATTTATCGTTTTTAAGGCGAAAGAGTTAGCAAATTATGAAGAGAAATTTGGAATGAATGTTGTGATTTTTGAAAAAAATAAAAAAAGGTTAAAAGTTTTTTTGTAATAAAAAAAAGTTTTTTTAGCAAAATAAAAAAATTAAATGTAAGAAATGGAGAGAAAATGTATCATATAAAAGATAAGGACTTTATTCGTGGAAAAGTTCCAATGACAAAGGAAGAAATAAGAGCGGTGAGTATTGCGAAAATGGAAATTTCTGATGAAGATGTGTGTATTGATATTGGTGGTGGAACTGGCTCTATAAGTATTGAAATGGCTAGATTTGCTAAAAATGGGCATGTTTACACGATTGAGCAAAAAAAGGAAGCCGTTGATTTAATAAAACAAAATATGGAAAAATTTGGGATAAAAAATATGACTGTAATTTCTGGAAAAGCACCAGAAGATTTACCACAAGGAATAACTTTTGATAAAGTGTTTATCGGTGGTTCAGGTGGAAACTTATCAGAAATTATCAATTATTCTTATGAAAATTTAAAAAGAAGGCGGAATAATCGCTTTGAACTTTATCGTTTTAGAAAATACATTTGAAGCACTTGAATGCTTAAAAAAATCAAATTTTGAGGATATTGATATTTCTCAAATAATTGTGGCAAAAAATAGAAAAGTGAAGGATTTTAACATGATGATGTCGGAAAATCCGATTTATGTGATTTCTGCGAGAAAATAATATATAAAAAAACCACTTGCAACATATTAAAAGGTGGTTTTTTTATTATGAAAAATTTTTTTCATAATAATCATTTTTTTGTTGATTATATTTTGTTTTATCATAAATTTAAATTTTTTTATAAATATAAAAATCGTGTCTGTTTATAAAAAAATATTTTTATTATGTTACAATACTGTTACATCATTAAGATATATTAAGTGGATTAGTTAATTTTAAAAAAATGATATGTAAAAAAATTTTTTTATAAACCTCTAAATGAGATATAGTAAAATAACTGTATAACATTTGGAGGTTTTTTTGTTATTTATAAGGAAATTAAATTCATATTTTTTTATTTATTTACTTTTTCTGCATTTCTTTCTGTAATATAGTATATTTTTAATTTTTTTATATTGACAATCAAATTATTAAGTGGTACTATTATTTTTGTAATTAGGTTGACCTAATTTAAAAATTAGGAAAGACTAAAAAAATGAGATAAAGATAAAGTCAAAGAAAGGAGTATAATGAGTAAGAGTTTAGAAGATTATTTAAAGGGAATATATCTCCTTAAAAAAAGAAAACAGTATTCAAATAAGAATTTAGCTGAATATCTCAATATTTCACCTGCATCAGTTAGTGAAATGATAAAGAAACTTTCAAATGAAAATTATCTAATCCTGGAAGGCAGGAATATTAAGCTTACTAAGAAAGGAAGTGATATTGCAGTAAACATCATAAGAAAACACAGGGTATGGGAAGTATTCCTTGTAGAAAAGCTAGGATATGATAAGGATGAAATACATGAAGAAGCAGAAGTTCTCGAACATGTAACAAGTGAAAAAATGTTGCAAAAACTTGAGAAATTTCTTTTCTATCCGAAAGAATGTCCACATGGAAGTCCAATATTTTATGACAGTGATGAATTTAGTGAAGAAAATATGATGAAACTGTCTGAGGCAGAAGAAGATGATGAAATAGTAATATTAAGTGTAGAAGATAATATAGAATTATACGATTATCTAAGAGAAATGGATATAACAATAAAAAGAAAGTTATAAAGTTACAAAAAAAGATCCTTTTAATGGACCGATTTATCTGGAGAATAGTAATAAAAAAACGAAAAATAATCGCATATGATGCGGCTAAACTAATAGAAATTTATAGAAAAAAATACGAAGGAGAATGATAAGTATGAACAATAATCTGTTAAATATAAAAAGAACTTTAAATTTATAATAATGTTTGGATTAATGATATTTGCACTAATAAATTGTGGAAGTAAAAAGTGGAGATGCAAAAGGATAATGCTCAGTCAGGAAATGGAGATAAAAAAATAAAAAAATTGTTACAACAACAACAATGCTTTCGCAGATCTTAGCAGAATAATCGGTGGAGATAAAGTTGAAGTTGAAGGGCTTATGGGAGAAGGGTAGACCCACACCTTTATACAGCTAGTGCAGGAGATGTTGATAAACTTTCAAAAAGCTGATTTAATTGTTTATGGTGGACTTCATCTGGAAGGAAAAAAATGACAGAAGTATTTGAAAGTATGGAACAACAGAAAAAAAGCTATACTTAATGTAGGAGAAGCAATAGATAAAAGTCAAGTTACAATGGTGGAAGGAAATACTCCAGATCCGCATGTATGGTTTAATACAGAATTCTGGGGAAAAGAAGCTGAAGCATTGACAAATAAATTAGCAGAAATGGATTCTAAAAATGCTGACTATTATAAACAGAATTATGAAAACTATAAAAAAGAATTAGCTGAACTTACTGAATATGTAAAAGGAAGAATTAACGAAATTCCTGAAAAAAGTAGAGTGCTTGTAACAGCACATGATGCATTTGGATATTTTGGAAAACAGTTTGGACTTGAAGTTAAGGCAATACAGGGAGTTTCTACAGATTCTGAAACAGGTACTAAAAATATAAGTGATCTGGCAAACTTCATTGTTGAAAGGGATATAAAGGCAATTTTCGTAGAATCTTCAGTACCTAAAAAAAGTATAGAAGCATTACAGGAAGCAGTAAAGGCAAAAGGAAAAGAAATAAAAATAGGTGGAGAACTTTATTCAGATTCACTAGGAGATAAGGAACATAATACTGAATCTTATATAAAAACAGTAAAAGCAAATGCTGATACAATAGCAAATGCATTAAAATAGGTATATAATAAAGATAAAAAGAAGAATGTAGAGGTTAAGTTATGACAAGAGCAAATAGTATGGGAAATAAACAGAACAATGAAATAATTATAAAGTGGAGGATTTGACAGTAGCCTACGAAGATAAGCCTGTTTTATGGGATGTTGAATTAAATGTAAAAAAGGGAGTACTGATGGCTATTGTAGGTCCAAACGGTGCCGGGAAATCAACATTAATTAAAACAATGCTCAACCTTATAAAGCCTGTTACTGGAGAAATTTTATTTTATAATGAAAAGTACAGCAAAGTAAGAAATAAAATAGCATATGTTCCTCAAAGGGGGAGCGTTGACTGGGATTTTCCAACGACTGTATTTGATGTGGTTGAAATGGGGCGTTATGGAAAGGTTGGATGGCTTAAGAGGGTAAGTAAAATCGATAAGGAAAAAACAAAGGAAGCTATTGCAAAAGTTGGAATGGAAGAATTTTCCGACAGACAGATAAGCCAGCTTTCGGGAGGACAGCAGCAGAGAGTCTTTCTGGCAAGGGCATTAGTTCAGGAAGCTGAAATTTATTTTATGGATGAACCATTTCAAGGAGTAGACAGTAAGACAGAAAAATCAATAATTGATATTCTGAAAAAATTGAGAAATGAAGGAAAAACAGTGATTGCTGTACACCATGACTTACAGACTGTAAAAGAATATTTTGATTATGTGACGTTCATAAATGTGTCTGTCGTTGCATCTGGGCCTGTTGAAGAAATTTTCACGCCAGAAAACATTGAAAAAACTTACAAAAATAAAAAATTAAGTGAAAGAGAGGGCAGTTAATATGAATTTTATGATTGGCCACACTTTTAGAACAGTTGCACTCGGGTGTTCGTTGCTTGGAATGGTGTCAGGAATATTGGGATGTTTTGCAGTATTGCGAAAACAAAGTTTGCTTGGAGATGCAGTTTCTCACGCTTCTTTGCCTGGTGTATGCCTTGCCTTTTTATTCACAAATGTGAAGGAAACAGAAGTTCTGTTATTCGGAGCATTGGTAACGGGTGTGATTTGTATTGGATTAATTCAGTTAATTCAAAATTATACAAAAATAAAATTTGATAGTGCGTTAGCCTTGATTTTATCAGTGTTTTTTGGATTAGGATTAGTTTTACTTTCTTACATGAACAAATTACCTGGCTCGAATAAATCTGGATTGAATAAATTTATTTTCGGACAAGCGTCGACATTTATCGAACGAGATGTCAATGTAATTTTTATTACAGGAATTATACTTTTAGTAATAATTGTGCTATTTTGGAAAGAGTTAAAGCTCGTTTCATTCGATTCGGATTTTGCAAAAACATTAGGTTTTCCAAGTAAAAAAATCGAAATTTTAATTTCCGTATTAATCGTAGCAACTGTAATAATTGGAATTCAAGCAGCAGGAGTAATTTTAATAAGTGCGATGTTAATTTCTCCAGCAGTTGCCGCAAGACAGTGGACAGACAAACTTTCAGTTATGGTAATTTTATCAGCGATTTTTGGCGGTATATCAGGATTTTTTGGAACATTAATTAGTATAAGCCAAGAAAATTTGCCGACAGGACCGATTATCGTAGTAATTATAAGTTTAATCGTGCTTTCAGTATTCTATTTTCAAACAAGCGAGGAATTATTTTTAAAATTATAAGAAATAATCAAAAAAGAAAATTAAATCTAGCTAAATTAAAAGAGGCGAAAGGAGAGGATAAATAATGATACATTTTGCGTTGGAAATACAGTTAATTGCAATTATGGTTGCGAGTGCCTGTTCGATTTTAGGAACTTTTCTTGTATTAAAAAGTATGGCAATGGTGTCAGATGCTATTACCCATACGATTTTACTTGGAATTGTAGTTGCATTTTTTATGGTTCATGACTTAAATTCTCCTTTATTAATCGTCGGTGCAGGAATTGTAGGAGTTATGACGGTTTACCTTGTGGAACTATTAAATTCAACAAGGCTTGTTAAAGAAGATTCCGCAATCGGAGTAATTTTTCCACTATTATTCAGTATTGCAGTAATTTTGCTTTCAAAATTTGCTCAAAATGTGCATTTGGATGTTGACTCAGTATTATTAGGAGAATTAGCCTTTGCACCATTTAACCGAGTAGCAATTTTCGGATTAAGCATTCCAAAAGGATTACTAACAACTACTATAATTTTTTTAGTAAATCTATCATTCATAACAATTTTTTTCAAAGAATTAAAAATTTCAGTATTCGATAGAGCATTGGCGTTGACACTTGGAATGAGACCAATATTAATCCACTATATGTTGATGTCGCTAGTTTCAATGACAGCAGTCGCCTCTTTTGAAGCAGTTGGATCCATTTTAGTCGTAGCCTTCATGATAGGCCCTCCAATAACAGCCTACTTACTTACCGACAAACTAAAAGTAATGATTATTTTAAGCACACTGTTAGGAGCATTTGCTAGTATCACAGGTTTCTATTTTGCAAGACTTTTCGATGTTTCAATCGCAGGAAGCATTGCCGTTGCAATCGGAGTAATTTTTTTCTTGTAACATTAATTTTTTTCTCCAAAAAAAAGGTTTGATTTTTTACAATAAATAGAAAAAAATCTCAAAAAAATGGCATTTTCACTAAGAATTTTGTTAATTCATTTGTCGAATCACGCCAATACTAAAAAGGAAAAAGACGAGTGTGGAGTTGAAACTATTGAAAATCATTTGCGTTGGAGCAAAAAGTTTTTTTGAAAAAAAGTTATTGACAAAGCTGAAAAAAACAAATATATTTACATTGATAACGGAATTTTTAAAAACTTTCTAAGCATGGAGAAAAAGTTATTGACAGTTATTAATTAATTTGAAATTTTAGAAGGAAAAAGGTGGCGAAAAATGGATACAAAATCAAGAGAAAAAATGCGTGGAGTGATACTGGCAAGTTTAGCCTCAAGTTTGTGGTCAATTTCAGGAATTTCAGGAGAAATCCTTTTTTAAAAAAAATACAATTTTTTTCATCAGATTGGCTAGTTTCCACAAGAACTCTGATTTCAGGAATATTACTATTTTTAATTGTAATTTTCGTTGAAAAAAAATCAGTTTTAAAGCCACTAAAAAACAAGCGAGACACACTTGGAATAATTCTATTCGGACTGGCCGGAATGTACTTTGTTCAATACACATATTTTCGAACAATCGAATTAAGTAATGTTTCATTTGCAACAATTTTACAGTTTACAGCACCATTTTTTTCATATTTATTTATGAATCTGTAAAAAAATAAAAAAATTCCAGCAATTTCGACTTTTAATTTTTACTTTTTTTATGACCGTTTTAGGAGTTGTATTCATAGCGACAAAAAGGAAAAAAATTTCAAGTTTATCTGTCCCTCCAGAAGCGCTATTTATTGGACTTTTTTTCAGCAATTATGATCGCCTTTTACTCAATTTATCCAAAAAAAACTGTTGAAAAAAATATGGAAGCATAACAGTAGTTGGCTGGGGAATGATTATAGGAAGCATAGTTTCAAACATTGTTCATCCAATTTGGAAAAATAGAAGGAAATGTAAACACAAAAATCTATAATTCAAGTAGCAATAGTCGTAATTTTAGGAACTTCTATCGCCTATTTAATCTATATCGCAAGTTTAAACTACATTTCCTCATCACTTGCAGGGGATATTGACAGCCTTCGAGCCAGTACTTGCGGCAATATTATCAGTAATAATTTTTTTGGATTAAGATTTTTTTGTTGTTGAATTAATTGGATTTGCATTGGTTTTTCGTTTCAATATTTATTTTGGAAAAAAAGATTATAAATAAATTTTTGAGAATTTAATTTTTTTAAAAAAATTTCTAATATTTGTTTAATGAAAATGTGATACTATTATGATGAAAAAGATAAAAAGAATAAATCATAAAATCTTAAATTAAAGTCTATTATAAAAATTTAGAGAAATTTGAAAATATTAGAAATATAAATTTTAAGATTTTTAGATAAAAAAATTTTTAGAAAAGAGGAATAAAAATGAAAAAGACATTTGTTTTATTCGGAATTTTAACAGTTTTCTTACTAAGTTGCATTTCTTTAGGTGCAAAAACGAAAAAAAGAAAAATTATTAACTTAAACGAAACTTCATGGGAATTATTACAAATTACCAAAAGAGGTAAAGAACAATTAATTCCCCAAAACGCAAATATCACAATTAATTTTGCAGATAACAAAATTAACGGAAATTCAGGAGTAAACAGCTATTTTGGAGGTTACAAAATCAAAAAAATAATTCAATTTTAACTGCAAATGCAGCAACAACATTAATGGCAGGTCCAGAAGAATTAATGAAAAATCGAACAAAGATTTTTTTAGAAACATTGCAAAAATTCTCCAAGAATAACTTATAGCAATACAACTTTAAGTTTGAGAAATAAAAATGGAGAAATTTGGACATTCCAAAAAAATTAGATTTAAGTGAAAAAAATTAAAAAAATACAAAATGGAAACTTTTTGGAAATGGGACAAACAACACTTCCAGAAAAAAAGATGGAGAAATAACAATTTCTTTCGACGAAAACAAAGTAAACGGAAATTCAGGAGTAAATAACTATTTTGGAAGTTTTGAAATAAAAAAATAACAGCATTAAAATCGGACCAGTTGGCTCTACAAGAATGGCAGGACCAGAAAAATTTAATGAAAATTGAATTTGAATATTTAAAATTATTACAAGATTCTAAAACTATAGAATTTAATAATAATCTTTTGATTTTGACTACTAATGATGGGAAAGTTTTGAAATTTGAAAAGATTGATGACAGAGCTTATCATTATTAGGTGTTAGAGATAGAGAATTTCAAAAAAATCACAAAAACAACATTGAATTCCTGTAAATTCTATGATACAATTTCATTAATCAAGAAGCAGAATAAAAAAATTTGATATTTTGAAAACAAATAAAAAAAGGAGAATTTGTTATGAAGAAAAAAATTTAAAAAAATTATGTTTGCTAATGGTAGTATTAGCAATGGGAGTAGTAACTTATGCAAATGGAAGAGCAACTGCTCAAAAATAACACTCAAGCTGTTACACAAAGTGAAGAATTTCCAGGCGGATTAGCAAAAAGGAATAGATCAGAAATTTACTACAGATGGAAAGTTGCATGCAGAAAAGTTTTTTTGAATAAAACACTTAGTTATACAGATACAGCTGATACTTTTTAAAATTCAAAAAGACAGCAAAGGATATTTTTGTTACAAAATATATTGATGAATCTCTAGAGCAAGACAGTTCTGATTCAATAAAAGAAGAAAAAAAGTAAGATTAAGATTAGAAAAGAAAGTATTTCTTAGAGAAGTAGCCAAAGATGGGGATTACGCTTATGCTTACGACACAAAAACTTAAAAAAAGTAGTAATAATAAATCCACATAACAATTATAGAATAATGACCGTAGTTGATTAAAAAAAAAGGAGAGTGTCCAAAATTTTGTGTAAACTCAAAAATATAATATATGGTACAGGATGGTAGTTTTATCATCCTGTTTTTAAATTCTTCCTTCAAAATAAATATAAATCATGAACAACCACATAGTGTAAAAAATTATTTGTGGTTTGAATATGTGCTATTATAGGAAAAGACACACTATTATCAATTTTTTTATCCTCAACTTTCACTGCCTTTTGAATCAAATCCCAAATAATCAAGCCCTTTTTATCATTCCCGCAAGATTAGTTCCGTTTTTTATCTGTTCCTAATATTTGCCGTAACTTGGCAATTGAAAAATTTGAATTATATTGCTTAGCTATTGTTAATATACAGGCAGCTCCACAATCATTCTCATCCTTCTGTAAAACACAGCAATATCTTTTAAATATCGAAAAAAATCTTTTTCACTCTCTTTCTTTAAAAAAATAAAGAGTTCCTAAAAACTAGAAACTCTCTATTCAAATAAAAATTTTTTTATTAAGATGAGGTTAAAGACTATAATTTTTATAATAAATACGTATTTATTTAATCTATCTGTTAATTTTAAGAAACTTTAATATAATTTTTTTCCAAGCAATCCAACAACAGCACCTGTAATTGCAGCTGTTATTAAACCTATAACCCATCCATATTCATCAATTATTCTACCACCAATTATGACTGACGATATTGAAGCCATTATAACTATCATATTTTTGATATTTCTTATTCATAAATTTTACCTCCTTAAAAAAATTTCGATTACCATCCCTAATTTGAAAGCTCCTCTATCAAAAAGCATATCCTACTCCTCCTGCAAAAAGAGCCTTCAATAGTTGATGTCTAAAAATATAAAAATATTTCTAAATTAATAATTCAAATAAAATGCTTCTTTCAACTCTTCATAATTTTTTTGATCCACCCAAATCTTTTTGGATTCTTGAATTTTTGGATAATCAAGTTGTATGGAACAGTTTTTTTACTTTGAAGGCTGTCATAAGAGTATTTGTAGCGTCGTAATACACAGGGAAAAGTAAATTTACTATCTTCTACATATTTTTTTAGTTGCTGATAAGTTTGTTTTTTTCTTCTTGTGAATACAACTACAACATTTATATTATCTTTATTTTTCTTCGTAAAATTTTTTTGTACATCAGCTAATTCACGTTGACAATAAGGACACCATTCAGCCGCAAAAAAATTAAAAGTGTTGGTTTTTCCATCTCCAAATAATTTTTTTACTTTTTAGTATATTTCCCATGAAAATCTCTTAATTCAAAAATTTGGTAATTTTTGCACCTTCTGTTACATCAACATCAAGAGGCTTTTGCATTTGCGAATCCGAAAATACATGTCATAAATAATGAAATAATAATCAATAATTTTTTTCATTTTTTTATCCCTTCTTTCTTATTTTTATTTAAAATATTTTTATAAAGTTTATCATATTAATATATATTTTTCAATTATATTTAACTTTTTAAATCCTAATTTAGCTATATTTCTTATAAACAATCCACAAGTTAAAAAGAAAAAAACTAAAATAACAGGATAAACTAAACAAAGACAAGAATATTTATATTAAAAATATATCTAATTAAAAAAATAAGAGGTGAATATGAAAAAAAGTACTACTAATATTGTCATTATTTATTTTTTTGTTATTGCTTCTCAAATACAAATGTAAAAGACAATAAAAATTCAAAAGTTGAAAATACAAAAAAATATGTTTCAGGAAGTGAAATTTATCGTGACAGAATGAGAGATTTAATTCGTGAAGTGCGTTCAAATACAACAAAAAATAAATATTTAATCACACAAAATGGGAATTTGTTGTATTATCGTAATAATCAAATAGATAAGGATTTTTTTATGTTACGAACGGAACTACACAAGAATCACTTTATTATGGAGAAGGTCTAAAATTGTCGCATCCGACTAAAAAGGAGTCAAATGAGTTTCTTTTGAGTATTTTAAATCCAATTAGAAAAGCTGGGAAACCGATTTTTGTGATAAATTATGGAGTAGGGAATAAATTGAGAGAAGATTTGTTAGTAAAATCGAATCAAACAAATATTATAAATGAATTGTTACCATCATTTGGAGCTGAAAAAAAGCATATATGCCAATACAAAAATTTTAATTCGAATAATATAAATTCTTTGAATGATGTAAAAAATTTCTTGGTGTTATTAAATCCAAAAGAATTTAGAGATGTTGATGATTTTTATAATTATTTGAAAAATACTGATTATGATTTGTTGTTAATCGAGCCTTCACATAGTGGAAAATATATGACAAAAGAACAAATAGAATCATTGAAGAGAAAGAAAAATGGAGCTAAGAGAATAGTAATAGCATATTTTAGTATTGGAGAAGCTGGAGGATACAGAGATTTTTGGAAGCCTGAATGGAAAAATAAAGCTACAAGACCTAGTTGGATTGTGGGAGAAAATCCAAATTGGGCAGACGATTACATTTTAAAATATTGGAGTCCTGAATGGAGAAAAATCGTAAAAGATTATCAAAAACGATTAGATGATATGGGTGTAGACGGTTATATGCTTGATACAGTTGACACATACTATAATTTTGAAGTTAAATCTGAAAAAAGCGGAGAAATTATAAATTAATTATTTATTTAGTTAATAATTTTATAACAAAGAGAAAACCACCTTTTGATTAGGATTGCATAATATAATGCAACAGGTTTTTCTCTTTTTTTGTTAATTAAAAAAAGTAAATTTAGCAAAAAGGAGAAGTTTAAATTGGAATTAAGAAAAAAATAAAATCAATAAAACAAATTAGAAATATTTACAAATTATATCAAAAATTCATTTCCAAAAAGAGGAAAAAAAGCCATTTGGATTAATATTAATTGGAGTATTGAGAGGGATTTTGAGGTATTTTCAATCGAGAAGAAAAAAACTGATGAGAAAAATAGAGATTCGTATGAGTTTAAAGGTTTAGCAATTGCATTGAAACATAAGGACTTGGTTTTGTTAGATTATTTGGCAATAACTGAAGAAGCTAGAAGTTATGGATACGGCTCTAAAAACGCTATCTTTTTTTGAAGGAATATTACAAAAATTATCGTTTTTTTCTTGAGATTGAAAATGCTGAGGATGAAAATGCTGAAAATTACGAAGAGCGTCAAAGTCGAAAGAAATTTTATTTGAAAAATGGATTTTCGCCATTTTCTTTCAATGTTGACTTATTTGGAATTGAGATGGAAATTTTAGGATATAATTGTTCTTGCGAATTTTTCAGAATATCTTGAACTTTACAAAAAAATCAATTTGGTGGAATTATGAAAAAGAAAATTTCAGAAAATATTTTTTTAGTGGAAAAAAATAATTAAAAAAAATTGTTGTATTATCGAAATATTTGTATAACAAATATGGTATAATATTTAAAAGTAATTTTATGAAAAGTGATTGACAAATAGTTGTAAAATTGATAAGATTTTTTTGATTTTTAGAAAAGGAGGGAGCTATGAAATTTGAAATTAAATGGAAAAAGAGCTTATGAAAAAAATTGGAGAAGCGGATGGTTTTTAGAATATTAGTCGATAAATTATGGCCTCGAGGGTTAAAAAAAGGAAGATGCGAAAATTGATTATTGGGCAAAAATTATTACACCATCGAAGGAATTGAGACAAAATTATCATAAAGGAATTATCGATTTTGAAAAATTTTTTTCTGAAAAAAATATAGAAAAGAATTGGAAGAAAATTCGAATTTTGAGGAATTTGAGGGTATAATATTGGAAGAGTTGAAAAAGGGAAATGTGACAATGGTTTATGCGAGTAGAACTCCAGAATTGAGCCATATTCCTGTATTAAAGGAATTTATTGAGGAAAAGTTAGGAAAATAGTTGAAATTTAAAAAAATATTTTTGAGTGATGCATAGAAAAAAAGTTTGAAAATAAAGAAGTTAAATAAAAAAATGAGTAAATTTTTTTAGTAAGATAAATAGGAGAATAAAAAGAAAGGAAAGTGAAATATGAAAAAAGGTAAATTTTATGGTATTGGAGTTGGAGTGGGAGATCCTGAAAATATAACGGTTAAAGCGACAAAAAAATTGCACGAAGTGGATGTAATTGTATTGCCTGAGGCGAAAAGTGGGGAAGGAAGTACAGCTTTTAATATTGTAAAAGAGTATTTGAAACCTGGTGTAGAGCAAATGTTTTTGGAGTTTCCGATGATAAAAGATGTAGAAGCGAGAAAAGTTTTTAGAAAAAATAATGCTGACAAAATAAGTGAGGAACTTGAAAAAGGAAAAAATGTGGCATTTTTGACAATTGGAGATCCGATGACTTATAGCACATATACTTATGTTTTGGAGCATATTGCAGATGATGTCGAAGTGGAGACGATTGCTGGAATAACCTCGTTTAATAGTATTGCAGCTAGACTGAATGTGCCTTTGATGATTGGCGATGAAGATTTGAAAGTGGTATCTGTCAATCGAAAAACTGATATTTACAAGGAAATTGAAAATAATGATAATTTAGTTTTGATGAAAATAAGCAGAAATTTTGAGAAAATTAAAAAGGCAATAATTGAAACAGGAAATAAAGAAAATGCTGTAATTGTTTCAGATTGCGGAAAAGATAATGAAGTTGTTTATTGGGATATTGAGAGTGTGGAGGAAGTTCCTTATTTTTCGACGATGATATTGAAGAAGAAAAGGAGTTAAGGAGTGGAAGAGATTTCTAAAAACACTTTTAAGGAAAATAAAAAAATAGCAAAGTTTATAATTCTTCAAATTTTATTTTTTTGCATTTTTATTTTTTTGGGTTGGAAAAATATGATTGGGATTACGGCTTTGATTTACCATATCGTATAGTTTTTTTGAAGGAATCTCTTCGGTAGTAGTAGGCGTATTTTTTTGGTTTAATATTTTTATTTATTAGGAAAAAGTAAAAGAATATGAAAATGATAAAATTTTTGAAATTGCCAATATTTTTTTATAATTTTATCAGTATTATTATTATTTAGAATAGATATTATTGGAGTTATAAAATTATGTTTTTTTCAACGGATTATTCATTTTAGGAATATTTAGAAGTAAAATAAAGAGTAGAAGTTATTTATTTAAAGTTTCTAAAATTATATTATGGTTTATTGTAATGTATTTTTTTAATTCCTATTCTTTCAATTATTTTTTTCAATCTTCTTTGCAATCTTTTTTAATAATAGAAAGTATTTTTGAGAATTGAGGGAAGTTTTGGTCAATACAGAATTTTTAGTTCCATTTTTTTCTTATCAATGTATTTTTTTCGGACTTTTTTATAAAAAAATATTTTTGATAAAGAAGAAATTGAAGTTGTAAGAATATTGACAATAACAGGCTGTCTAATAATTATGGGAATATTTGTTTTTTTATGGGCTTTAACTGGTACAAAGAAGATTATCACGCAATAATTTGTACTTTTTCCGTATAAAGTTTTGATGTATTTAGAAGAAGGTGAGAACAGCGTTGAAAAAAATTTGGAATTATAAAGACGTTAGAGTCGAGGTATTTTTGTTTATGCGATGGTTGTTAATATGGGATTTTTATTTGGGAACTTTGAAAAATAAATAATAAAGATAAAAAGGAGAAATTGTGTTGAAAAACCAGATTGATGGGGATAGTTAATAAGAAGTAGTTAAAATTGAAAAAAACTGAAAGAAAGAAGGAATTATTATGAAAAAAATTTTTATTTATTTTGTCATTTATAGTGGCAATTCAAGGAATGGCAGAAACGATTGTAAAAGGGACTTATGATACAAAAAAAGAAGAGATATGTAGAATTGAGTCAAGATTTTTGTGAAAGAAATTAAATTAGATGATGTACTGACAAGTGATAAAAAAAGATTTGGTGACTTACAAAAACTGAAAAATTTTTGATATTGTAGTAAGAAAAAAAGTGATTTATTGGAATTATATAATAAAAAAATAGAGATAAAAAAAGAAAAAAATATAAAAGATAGTATTTCGGATAAAGATAAAAAAATTGGATTATGTTCGTAATTATATTGCTGAATTGGTAGAAAACAATAGGGCAGTTATTTATGAAAGAAAAAAACAAAAAAAGAAATAAAAAAATATTATAAAAGTAAAATACAATAACAATATTTACTATGATGCGGGAAGAGGTTCAAATTACGATGGTTATAAATTTTTATGCAGATAAGAGTTTGTCGCAAGAAATTATGAAATTTGATATTATAACACAATTTGGAATTGCTCTTCACAGCAGCTTGGGAGATAATCCGTATAATAGGGAATTGACGGAAAAGGAAAAAGAATATAGAGAAAAAAATGGAAATCATTTTGAAGAATTAAAGGCACTGTATAAGAAAAGCCGTTCAAAAATCCTAATGTTGAACAAAAAAATTAGTTATTAGTAAAAAAATATTTGATAAGTTATTTTTTTGAAATTAATATAAATGGGGGAAAAAAATGAGTAAAATTGAAAAAAAGGAATTGGGAGTAATATGGGAAAAAAACTTTTAAAAGAATTGTCAAAAAAATTGACAATAAAGGATATTTTTGTGAATGGGCATGTAATAGTTAGTTTAGAGAATTTTTGCAATAGTTTTGAAGATTATCAGAAAAAAATTGATTAATGAAATTTATTTTTGTGGATAACGAGATAATTAATAATGATATTTCAGGAAAATTTGAAAAAGATTTTTTTGGAATGAAAAAAACAAAAAAATAGAAAAAAATAAATGTTGAAGAAGTTGAAAAAAACTTGATAAAATATCCGTTTATCTTGAAAATGGGAAAGTTTGGGAAGCGTTTTTTTAAGAAAAAAATGAAAAAAATATTTGAATACAGAAATATCAGTAAGTTTTGAAATGAATGAAATATTATAAAAATAAAAAAATATAAAAAAGAAAGAGGTAATTTTATGAAAAAAGTATATTTTATAGGAGCCGGGCCTGGAGATCCTGAATTAATAACAGTAAAAGGACAAAGAATTGTAAAGGAAGCAGATGTCATAATTTATGCGGGTTCGCTTGTGCCAAGAGAAGTTATTGAATGTCATAAAGAAGGAGCGGAAGTTTATAATTCTGCTTCAATGAACTTAGATGAAGTGATGGAAGTTACGATAAAAGCTCAGAAAAATGGGAAATTGGTTGCAAGAGTTCATACTGGGGATCCAAGCATTTTTGGAGCAATAAGAGAACAGATGGATATTTTGGATGAATATGGAATCGAGTATGAAGTCGTGCCAGGAGTGAGTTCATTTGTAGCTGCTGCTGCCGCAATAAAAAAAGAGTTCACATTGCCTGATGTGAGTCAGACAATAATTTGTACAAGATTAGAAGGAAGAACTCCAGTACCAGAAACAGAAAGTCTAGAAAGCCTAGCTTCACACAAATGCTCAATGGCAATATTCTTGTCTGTACAAATGATTGATGAAGTTGTAAAAAGACTATTAAAACATTACGATAAAACAACTCCAATCGCAATTGTCCAAAGAGCCACTTGGGATGATCAAAAAATCATTATGGGGATATTGGAAAACATTGCTCAAAAAGTGAAAGATGAAAAAATTACGAAAACTGCACAAATTTTAGTTGGAAACTTTATGGGGAACGAATATTCTAAATCTAAACTTTATGATAAGACGTTTTCGCATGAGTTTAGAAGAGGGATTAAAGAATAAAAATATAAAAATTTTGATAAAGTAAGAAAATAAGGAGAATTTTAGATGAAAAAATTATTATTAATCGTATTGTTTACATTTTCGTTACAAATTTTTGGACAAGGTTATGAAGTGACGAAAGGGAAAAATGTTACATTGTCTGCAGAACAGATTGAGATAGAGAATAAAAAGATTGAAGAAAAGATAAAGGATTATATAAATAGAGGTTTTAAAGAGTACTTATCAACATTTTTCAGAAGCAGAAAATGCCATGAAAAAAATCAAAAAAAATAATAAATCAGAAGATATTTATCTTTATAAAACTTTCTTAGAAGCTTATTCACAGATGTTTGATCTTATGGCTGAAAAATACTAAAATAGAAGTAAAAAGTATAAAATATTTATCAAATTCAAAAAGCAATTGTAAAAATGTGAAATAAAAAAATACCTTCATTTGATAAATTGGACGATTTAAGTGAAGAGGAAATTGAAAAAAATTTGGCAGAGAAATATAATTCTGATAAGTTAAAAAAATATGAATGAAAAAGGAAATGGCTGCAGAATTTTTTTGATATATATGACAGATTTAATGAAAAAAAGAATTAAAAAGAAAATTCGTCTTATGAAATTACTAAAAAAATATTACTTTTTGAAAAAAAGGAAATGATTGGAAATCAAAGGAATATGAAGAAATGTTTAAATAAAATAATATAATTTTGACAATCCTTTTTAGGAAGAAGTCTGGATAAGATTTATAGTTATTATAATGCTACATGTTGTGATAATTTTAATCGAATAATTCTAGAAAATAATATAAAATAAAAAGAGGACTTACTTGGCGGTTAGTCCTCTTTTTGCTATTCCATGGTTTCTTTATTTTTAAAAATAATATCATGTAATATTTAAAAATTTCAATATTAAAACTTTCTAACACTATTCTAAATCAACATAACTATATGGTATAATATTTTATAAATAAAAATAAAAAAAGGAGATAAAAAGTGATTACAACATTATGTTATTTAGAAAAAGATGAAAAAAATATCTAATGCTACACAGAACTAAAAAGAAAAATGATATAAATAAAGGAAAATGGCTAGGAATTGGCGGGAAATTGGAAGCTGGGGAAACACCTGAAGAGTGCTTAAAAAGAGAAGTTCAAGAGGAAACTGGCTACAAATTGAATAGTTATGAATTTCGTGGACTTGTGATTTTTAATTATAATGATGATGAGCCGCTATTTATGTATCTTTACACAAGTTCGGATTTTTTTCAGGAGATCAGCATGAATGTGACGAAGGCAACTTAAAATGGATTCCCAAAAAAGAAATTTTTGATTTAAAATTGTGGGAAGGCGACAAAATATTTTTAGAATTATTGTTTAAAAATACGCCATTTTTTTATTTGACTTTAAATTATGAAAAACGACAATTTATTGAGTTCAAAACTAGAATTTAAAGAAAAAAATACAGCTGTTTTTGAAGTTTTTTTGTACCAGAAAAATTATGTGGAAAAAAATTGTGGAAAACTTACAAAAAAATACAATCTTTTGACAGAAGGCTTTTTATGCAGATGTTTATTCTACAATTGATGGAATTGGACATTGGAAAACTTTGGAAGGCGGAAATCCTTTTTGACGGAGAAGTTGGAAAAATCCAGTGTTGCTAATGAAAAAAATTATGAAATTTAGAGTGAAAAAAAGAATTTTTGTGAGTTAGCATATTATTTGATTAAGGAAGTTCATCCTTATGAAACGCCTGTGATTAATGTGTTTGAGATGGAAGTGTAGAATTTTTAGGAAAGGTTGAAAAAAAGATGAAAAAGAATTTTTATTAAAATGTTTATTTTTGATATTTTTTTAATTAGTAATTTGATTTTTTTCAGAAAATAAAAAAATTAAATGAAAATTATGGAATAGAAGATGGAGAAGTTTATTACATAAATAGAAAAAAATTGAGGGAGCTGATGCAAAAGACTTTTTGAAGTTTTTGAAGATGGTGAGTATGCAAAAGATAAGAATAATGTTTATTATGAAGAAAATGTTCTTAATGAAGCAGATCCTAAAAAGTTTTTAAATTATTGACAAAAAAATTAGTTACGGATTGGGTAAAGATAAAAAAATAATCTTTATTTTTTTGGGAGAATAAGGTAAATAATATAGATGTAAAAAAACGCTTGAAATAATGACAGATGAATTTTTCAATTTATTTGAAAGATAAAAAAATGGAGTGTATATTTTTATTTTTCATATAATGGAGGACTTCCTGTCGATTTAGATAATGTGATAATGTCTCCAAAAATTTTTTAAAAAAAATGTTGACAAACAAACTTTTTCAACTAATTGGTGGAGGGTATGCAAAAGATAAGAATAATGTTTATTACATTGGTAAAAAAATAGAGGAGTAGTTCCCCAAAACGTTAAAAATTTTTAAAAGATTATATTTTTTTACAGATGGAAAAAAATGTGTATCTTTATGGAGAAAAAAAGAAGATATAGATTTACAAACATTAAAAATTTTTTTGATGATGATTCCAGTTATTTTTTTGACAAAAAAATAATATTTATTTTTCAAGGAGATAAACTGGAAAATGCTGATTTTTAAAAGTTTTTAAAATAATGGAATCAAATTTTTTTCAAAAAGATAAAAAAATAATGTTTATGAAGGAAATGAAAAAAATAGATGGAGCAGACGCAAAAAAACTTTTTGAAGTAATTGATGCTTATGCAGGATTTGCGAGAGACAAAAATTATTTGTATCATTCAAATGAAAGAATAAAAAAATTCCGATCCGTATACTTTTTGAAAGAGTAAATGAACATTTGGTAAGAGATAAAAATCAATTTTATTCTAATGACGGAATAGTTTTAAATGTGGGTGGAAAAAAACTTTTCAAGTAGTAAAAAGATTATGAAAAAAAGATTATTTTATGTATGCAAAGGATAAAAAAATAAAGCATATTATATAAATTTTTGTGGCTGGAAAAGATGAAATGGTAAAAGAGTTAAAAAGGATTAAATCCTAAAAAAATTTTAAAGTGCTAAATCGTTATTATACAAAAAGACGATAAAAAAAGTTTATTTTTAGTAAAGAATATGCGGATATACAAGAACTTCAAAAATGTAGATGTGAAATCATTTGAAGCGTTGCATTTTGAAAATATAGAGAATAAAGATGATTTTGGAAAAGATAAAAAAATAAAGTTTATTTGTTTGGTCTTGAATTAAAAGATATAAAACCTGAAAAAAATTTCAAGTTATGAAAGAGCCAATAACGGAAAAAAATTATATATGTTCGAGATGAAAATAATTTGTTCGTAATTTTTTTATGATTATTTTTTTCAGGATTTAATTTTGTAAAGTCTAAAAAAATTGAAAATATAGATTTTTAAAAACACTCAAGTGGAAATCAGCAAGAGAACTGGAAGATAAAAAAATGGAAAATATATTGTGAACGGCAGCGTAATTGATGAAGATAAAATAGAAATTAAATTTATAAAGAAATAGGAGAAAAAAATGAAAAGAATACTTTTATTACTAATATTATTATGTATTATAAATTTGGATTTAAGTGCTTTTAACAATGAAAGAGAAAATTCAGCAGGATTTATCAAAAGTTGGAGTGAAACAGGAAATTATTGATGAAACTATTACCTTTGATAGACTTTATGCAATGGATGATTCTGATTTACCACTTGATATAGGAGAAATAATAGGTATTTTTTTGAAAGAATTCATGAAAAAGATGAAAAGAAATTATGTGGCTGCTAAAAAGGTTTTTACAATTTTTATGGGAGAGGTATCAGTTATCGTATAAGAGAAGATTATGATGAAAAAAATAAAAAAATTCCGAAAATGAAGAAGAAAAAAAAGCTGTATGAAGAAGAAGGGAAACATTGAAAAAAAGATCTTACTGTCTACAAAAAAAATATTATGATGCATTTATGAAATATAATCCATATGAATACGAAAAAAATTATTGACTTCATACGAATATTACACAATTATAAATAATGAGAAAAAAAGCTGAAGAAATCAAAAAAATTGTAAAAGAAAAAAATATAAAAAAACACGATAATTGATAAAAATGCTTCCTAATGATGAATTGAGAGATGGAATAACGAAATACTATAATTTAGGTAGATTGGTTGAAAAAAAGGTAAATGAGGAATTAAAATTTATCGAAAACGACACAACAAAAGAAAAATATCGAATATCAGATGAAGAAATTTATAACTTGAAGTTACAGTATTATATGGCAAAAATCTGGACTTATTTATATTCTGTCGATAGGGAAAAAGGGATTGAAATTGCGATTAATGAACTCGACGGAATAAAGGCAGATGAAAATGCTAAAGAGTATAATTTTAGGCTTGAAAATGGAATAATGCACTGGCTTTTGATGATAGGAAGCGGAGATAAGACTTATGGAAAAAAACTTTTTAATATGAAAATGGAAAAAAGATCAACTAAAATGTACAAATGGGCTAATAATGAAGAAGATAGACTAAGAGAAAAATATCCTGAATTATTTAAAACAGAAAAGGAGGATGGAGACAATGCCGAATGGGAGGATGAAATTGAAAATTAAAAAATTTTTTTTGTTAAATATTGCAACGGCATTATTTCTTTTAATAAGTTTTAGTGTAAATGCCTTGACTATGAGGGAAAAAATTCAGCAGGATTTATCAAAAATAGGACTAAATAACAAAATTATTTTTAGAAACCGAGGATTTATATATTGAATATTTTGAATCAGATTTTTAGGATTTTTAGATGAAGAAGTAAAAAGATAAAATAGAAAAAAATTGCTGAAAAAGAGATGAGAGAAATTTTTTTATTTATCAGAAATTTTTACTTAACCATTATTCAATGTCAAAAGAACTTTCAGAAGATAAAAAAATAGTAAAAGAAATATTCAAAAAAATATTTTTGACTTATATAAAAAAATATAGCTTCTATGATTATCTAAAAATATTATTATGAAAATCTTTCTCCAAGTTATAATAAAAGTATTTATCAAAAAAATGAAGCAGGAATATTCAGGAACAATTTTTTTGAAAAAAATTGCTAAAAATTTGGGAAAAAAATCAGTGGAAAAAGAAATTGAAAAGACTGGACTAACAGAAGAAGAAAGCAGATTAATTGAAGAAATTTTTTTGTTGAAATTGATAAAAAAAGGAAATTCAGGAGCAATTTAGGCTATCAGAAGAAGAAGTTTTTCAATTTAAAACTAGAAATACAGTTGGTAAAAATTGAAAATTATTTTTTTACAAAAAAAGAATATGAAAAAGGAATTGACTACTATTTGAGCATAGCAAATGTGGAAAAAGGAAAAATTTAAAAAAAGTATGCTTTGTTTAACCAGGAAGTGATGTGGTTTGTTGTGGCTTCAAATGTTGGAAATCTGGAAACATTTGAAAAAGGCAAAAAGAAAAAAAATAAATAAACTTGAAGCATTGGAAATATATAGAAAAATTAAATATTAACAGATAGTATGGTAATATAAAGTAGTAATTTCAATTATTAAAATAAAACGGAAGTGTGAAATGGCAACACATAATTTATTATTTAAAAATTTGGAAGAATTAAAAAAATAAAAGGTGTCGGAAAAAAACAAAAATTTTTGTGGCTGGAAAAAGATGAAATGGTAAAAAGAGTTAAAAAGGATTAAATCCTAAAAATTTTTAAAGTGTTAAATCGTTATTATACAAAAGATGATAAAAAAAGTTTATTTTAGTAAAGAATATGCGGATATACAAGAACTTCAAAATGTAGATGTGAAATCATTTGAAGCGTTGCATTTTTGAAAATATAGAGAATAAAGATGATTTTTGGAAAAGATAAGAATAATGTTTATTTGTTTGGTCTTGAATTAAAAGATATAAAACCTGAAAAAAATTTCAAGTTATGAAAGAGCCAATAACAGAAAAAAATTATATATGTTCGAGATGAAAAATAATTTGTTCGTAATTTTTTTATGATTATTTTTTTCAGGATTTAATTTTGTAGAGTCTAAAAAAATTGAAAATGTAGATTTTTAAAACACTCAAGTGGAAATCAGCAAGAGAAATGGAAGATAAAAAAATGGAAAATATATTGTGAACGGCAGCGTAATTGATGAAGATAAAATAGAAATTAAATTTATAAAAAAAATAGAAAAAAAGGAGAAAATTTTTATGAAAAAAAATTAATTTGTGCAATTACAATTTTTTTAGTAACAAGTTTAGGAGCAAGTGCATACACGCTTAGGGAATATGTTCAAGAAACGCTTTCTAAAAAGGAGTAAAACAAAGTATAATTGATGAAACATCAGACTTTCTATTAGATTCAAGAGGTGAATTATCAATTATTCCACAGAAAGATGAAATTGATGAATTGATTAACAAGGCAGAAGTATTGTTGAAAAAAAGATAAAAAAATAATGTTTTAGTTAGACAATACTTAATATCATTGTATTTAAAAAAAGGTGGGGATAAAAAAATATTTTTAAAAAGCACAAAAAAATAGGTGAAGAAAAATTTACAAGATAAGGAAATTACTGACTTTGAAAAAAATGGAGTCTGGTAGGTCTCTATTATTATCAAATTGGTCAAAAGGAAAAAAAGCTCAAGTATATTTTAATAAAATTAAAGAAAAAAATATAAAGATAAACCAGCTGTTTATGATCTAATTGAAATTGCGACTATGGAAATTGATATTCATGGTAAGAGCAAGAATTTTTCAGGAATTACTTAATCAAGCATTGGAAAATGAGAAAAAAATGAAGGAAATAAAGGAAATCAGTGATAAGCAAATGAAAAAAATAGTAGTTGTTAAAGATTTTTTTCAGTCAGAAGAAAAATAAAAGAGATTTTTAAAATTGTAGACGAGTTAGTTTACGGATTTGATTTAACGTTAAATTTTTTTCAAAAATTAATGAAATATTAGAGAATTATTCGGAAGATTCAAATGAAGAAAAAAACAGAAGTTATAAAAAGAGCGATTGATTATTATTTGAGAAATATTGCAAATAATGAGAAAATGACAGAAGATTCAATAAAGTATAATATTATTCTAGAAAATATGTACTTGAAAAATAATGAGGATGGTGGCATCGTTTGATGAAAAAGAAAGCGAAAAGTTTTTTTAAATAAATTAGAAAAAAAGTAAGCTTTTATGAAGTTATGAGAAAATTAGAAGAATAAGTTTAAATAAAAAAATTTAAAAAAATTTAGTGATTGGGAGAGATAAAAAAATGAGAACAGCAGTATATTGCGTAAGTAAAAACGGATACGAAACATGTTTAAAAATAAGAAACAATATTTATAAAAATTTACATATTTATGTGTCACAAAGAGTGGCAAATATGCTTAATCTTGAAAGTGAAAATGTGGAAAATTTGTTTGTGATAAATGAGCGAGTGCCAATTTTATTAGAAAAAACATTTGATAAATATGATTTACATATTTTCGTTGCAGCGACTGGAGCAGTTGTGAGAATTATTGAAGGGAAATTTAAAAGCAAGGACACAGACCCAGCTGTTATTACAGTTGATGACCACGCTAATTTTGTGATTTCATTGCTTTCAGGACATCTTGGCGGTGCAAATGAAGAATGTAAAAAAATTGCAAATGGAATCGGAGCAATCCCAGTAATTACAACAGCTTCTGATGTCGGTGGAAAAATTGCAGTTGACACATTGTCACAAAAAATTAAAGCAAAATTGGAAAGTTTGGACGATGCCAAAAGAGTGACTTCGCTTATCGTAAATGGAGAAAATGTGAGCATTCATTTGCCAAAAAATATCGTAGAAAACAATAAAAATTGTGCTGGAGCAATAATTGTCTCAAACAGAAAAAATATCGAAATTTCTAAAATTATTCCAAAAAATATCATTCTCGGAATCGGCTGCAAAAGAAATACACCGAAAGAAAAAAATTATTGAAAAAAAATAAATTATGTAATGGAAACTCAAAATTTAGAAATGGACTCGATAAAAAAAGCCGCATCCGCTTGGGTAAAAATCTGATGAAATTGGACTTTTTAGAAGCAATGACCGAATTAAATATTCCAATAGAATTTTTTTGAAAAAAAGAAAAAAATTTTTGGAAGTAGAAGATTTAGTCGAAGAGCGTTCAGAATTTGTAAAAAAATCAAATCGGAGTGTACGGCGTTTCCGAGCCTTGTGCTTACTTAGCTTCGAGCAGAAAAGGAAGTTTTTTTGGTGAAAAAAAGTTAAGATGGAAGGGATTACAATTTCGATTTTTTTGAAGAGGAAATGTAGGATCAAAAAAATTGAGATTGATTTTTGAGAAAAAAAATAAAATTTATAAGACTTTCCAATTTAATTTAAAATATTTAATATCTAAAAAAACAAGAAAACCAAGGAGAAAATATGAAAAAAAATACTTTTTTTACATTAGCACTATTTTTTTATAATAAACTTAAATTTAGCCGCCTTAACAATGAAGGAAAAAAAATCCAGCAAGATTTGTCAAAAGTAGGTGTAAATCAAGAAATAATTGATGAAACTGTAAAAATTGGATAAGAAATTTGGAGAAGGATTTGTAGAAGAAGATGGAGATGGGAAAAGGGCAACTGAAAGTAAAGATGAATGGGAAAAAAACTTTATCAGAAAGATAAAAAAATTATGTTGCCTTGGAAAGATTGATAGAATCATATTTTTGTGACTGGGATACCAAACGATTCTCAGAAGAAAAAAATATGTTTCAGAATATTTGAAAATGGATATTCCTGAAGATAGAAAAAAATTTCGTTTTGGGAATGGATTTTTTTGGAATTGTTCTGAAAACAAAGATATAAAAAAATGAGTATTTTTGAAAAAAAGTTAAAAAGATTAGCGATAATCAGTATTATTTGAAAACAATAGATTTTTTTGAATATTTATCAAAAAGAAACAGAAAATATAAAAAGAAAATGGAAATCCTAAGTTAATGGGAAATCCTAAGTTAATGAAACAGAAAGTAGATGAAATAACGCAAAAAAAATGGATGAAATTGATAAAATACTTGATGATAAAAAAATTTGCTAGAAAAAAATACAGAATTTCTGATGAAGAAGCCTATTCTGATCAATTAACTTTTTGGTTGGTGGTATTCTAAAAAAATGTTTACAGGTGATACTGAAGGAATGGTCAATGATTTTATAAATAAAATTGCAAATAAAAAAAGATTTCTAAGGAAGTGGCGGAATATAATAAAAAAATAAGGAAATGATGACTGTTATGACAATTCAGATGGCAATGGCTTTTTAAAAGGATTTTTTTCGGAGAAATGTCAGAAAAAAAGAAATTACAAAACTTGAAAAAAATTGGCAAAAAAACTTCAAGATACTGAAATGTATAAAAAGAATTAATATGACTTCGGTAAATGATAAAAAAATAATGGAAAATAATGTTCAAATTGAATAAAAAAATAGAAAAAAATTTAATCACTTTTTAGATAAAAAAATTGTAAATAAAAAAATTGAATATTAAAACAAATATATTTAAATTTAAGAAGAGTTAAATAAAAAGAAACTTTGAAGTTTTTTTCTTTAAAGTAGAGATTCAAAATATCAGATATCACAAAAAGTGACATTTTTTTCTTATAATTTATTATTTTTTTGAAAAAAATAAAAAAAGTAGTTGACAATCTTTTTTTGTTTTTTTGATATAATGCCTCTTGTCGATACGAAAATGTATCTTGTACAATAAACAAATAAATAGAAGAAGCATATACCATGAAAGATGTGATAAATAAGGACTTTTAATAATAAAAAAGTTCCTGTCAATAAGACTTTAAAAAGGTGAAAATAAATATTGAATGAAGAGTTTGATCCTGGCTCAGGATGAACGCTGACAGAATGCTTAACACATGCAAGTCAATGGGGAAACGGTGCTTGCACCGCGATAACCATGGCGGACGGGTGAGTAACGCGTAAAGAACTTGCCTCTTAGTCTGGGATAACAGATGGAAACGACTGATAAGACTAGATACTATTAAAGCTTCGCATGAAGCTTTAATGAAAAGAGATGCTAAGAGAGAGCTTTGCGTCCTATTAGTTAGTTGGTGAGGTAACGGCTCACCAAGACGAAGATAGGTAGCCGGTCTGAGAGGATGAACGGCCACAAGGGGACTGAGATACGGCCCTTACTCTTACGGGAGGCAGCAGTGGGGAATATTGGACAATGGAGGAGACTCTGATCCAGCAATTCTGTGTGCACGAAGACGGTTTTCGGATTGTAAAGTGCTTTCAGCAGGGAAGAAGGAAGTGACGGTACCTGCAGAAGAAGCGACGGCTAAATACGTGCCAGCAGCCGCGGTAATACGTATGTCGCGAGCGTTATCCGGAATTATTGGGCATAAAGGGCATCTAGGCGGATATACAAGTCAGGGGTGAAAACTTAGGGCTCAACTCAAAAGCTCGCCTTTTGAAACTGTATATCTAGAGTGCTGGAGAGGTGGACGGAACTACACGAGTAGAGGTGAAATTCGTAGATATGTGTAGGAATGCCGATGATGAAGATAGTCCACTGGACAGCAACTGACGCTGAAGTGCGAAAGCTAGGGGAGCAAACAGGATTAGATACCCTGGTAGTCCTAGCTGTAAACGATGATTACTGGGTGTGGGCATGAAGAGTGTCTGTGCCGAAGCTAATGCGATAAGTAATCCGCCTGGGGAGTACGACCGCAAGGTTGAAACTCAAAAGGAATTGACGGGGACCCGCACAAGCGGTGGAGCATGTGGTTTAATTCGACGCAACGCGAGGAACCTTACCAGATCTTGACATCCTACGTAGGCCTGTGAGAACAGGCCGTGCCTTCGGGAACGTAGAGACAGGTGGTGCATGGCTGTCGACAGCTCGTGTCGTGAGATGTTGGGTTAAGTCCCGCAACGAGCGCAACCCCTATAGTTAGTTACCATCATTAAGTTGGGGACTCTAACTAGACTGCTATGCGAAGAGCAGGAGGAAGGTGGGGATGACGTCAAGTCATCATGCCCCTTATGATCTGGGCTACACACGTGCTACAATGGTTGGTACAAAGAGGAGCAAAACGGTGACGTGGAGCAAAAACTAAAAAAAGCCAATCTAAGTTCGGATTGAAGTCTGCAACTCGACTTCATGAAGTTGGAATCGCTAGTAATCGCAAATCAGCAATGTTGCGGTGAATACGTTCTCGGGTCTTGTACACACCGCCCGTCACACCACGAGAGTTGTTTGCACCTGAAGTTACTGGTTCAACCGTAAGGAGGAAGGTACCTAAGGTGTGGATAGTGATTGGGGGTGAAGTCGTAACAAGGTATCCGTACCGGAAGGTGCGGATGGATCACCTCCTTTCTAAGGAGTATATAAATACTAAATCTGTTTGGATTATGTTTCTTCTAGCATAAGGACAATGGGAAATGAATAGTAGGTAAAAAGATTACAATGAAAACAGGAAAAACTGTTAGAGTTAGAATAAAAAAAGCTATTAAGGGCACACGGAGGATGCCTAGGCAACAAAAGCCGATGAAGGACGTGATAAGCTGCGAAAAGCTTGGTGGAGGTGCACATAACCTTTGATGCCAAGATGTCCGAATGGGAAAACCTATATGTGTAAATCACATATACGAAAGAGGTAAGTCCGTGAACTGAAACATCTAAGTAACGGGAGGAAAAGAAAGTAAAAACGATTCTCTAAGTAGCGGCGAGCGAACGGAGAGCAGCCTAAACCATATACATGTAAGTTGGCGACGTTGTGTATATGGGGTAGAGGGACTTTAATAGACTAATAGCCATAAAGTCATTTTACTAGTAGAGTAAGTGGAACACAGCTGGGAAGCTGGACCAAAGAAGGTGATAGTCCTGTAGAACGTAAAACTATTAGTGAAACTTAAAGCACCCGAGTAGCATCAAGCACGAGGAATTTGGTGTGAATCAGCGTGGACCATATCACGTAAGGCTAAATACTTTTGTTGACCGATAGAGAAGAGTACCGTGAGGGAAAGGTGAAAAGAACCCTGAGTAAGGGAGTGAAATAGAATTTGAAACCGTGTGCTTACAAACGGTAGGAGCTCGCAAGAGTGACTGCGTGGATTTTGGTTAATCATCCTGCGAGTTATGATATATGGCAAGGTTAAAAAGAATGGAGCCGAAGGGAAACCGAGTCTTAATAGGGCGACAAGTCGTATGTCATAGACGCGAAACCTAGTGATCTAGGCCTGTCCAGGTTGAAGCTAAGGTAAGACTTAGTGGAGGACCGAACTCACCGCCGTTGAAAAGTTGGGAGATGAGATAGGTCTAGGGGTGAAAAGCCAATCGAACTAGGAGATAGCTCGTTCTCTCCGAAATGCATTTAGGTGCAGCCTTAATTTTAAGATATGTGGGGGTAGAGCACTGTATGATCTAGGGGGCGTATTGCTTACCGAAATCAAGCAAACTACGAATACCATATATTAATGATTAGGAGTGAGTCTATGGATGATAAGGTCCGTGGACAAAAGGGGAACAGCCCAGACCACCAGCTAAGGTCCCTAATTATGTCTAAGTGGGAAAGGAGGTGGATATTCACAGACAACCAGGAGGTTGGCTTAGAAGCAGCCATACCTTAAAAGAGTGCGTAATAGCTCACTGGTCGAGAGTATCTGCGCCGAAGATGTAACGGGGCTAAGACATAAACCGAAGCTGTGGAAGATGCTTTTAGCATCTTGGTAGGAGAGCGTTCTGTAAGCTGATGAAGGCAGGGCTGTAAGGTATGCTGGAGGTATCAGAAGTGAGAATGCAGGAATGAGTAGCGAGAAGGCGGGTGAGAATCCCGTCAGCCCGGAAGTCCAAGGTTTCCAGGGGAAGGTTTGTCCGCCCTGGGGAAGTCGGGACCCTAAGCCGAGGCTAAGTAGCGTAGGCGAATGGAAAAATAGGTTAATATTCCTATACCACTTAATTAACGTTTTTTTACTGATGGAGTGACGCAGGAAGGTATGTGAGAAGGCTGACGGTTTAGCCTTTCTAAGGAAATAGCGTGAGCATATAGGCAAATCCGTATGCTTAAACGTGAGAACTGATGGGTAAGCACCTCTTGGTGTAAGTCACAAATCCTACACTGCCAAGAAAAACTTCTAAGGAGGAAATTAAGTGCCCGTACTGTAAACCGACACAGGTGGACAGAGTGAGAAACTTAAGGCCGACAGGCTAACTCTAGCTAAGGAACTCTGCAAAATAGCCCCGTAACTTCGGGAGAAGGGGTGCCTATATTACTTGAGAAGAGAAACACTTCAAGGGGAAATAGGTCGCAGTGAAGAGTCTCAAGCAACTGTTTACCAAAAACACAGGTCTATGCTAAGCTGAAAGGCGACGTATATGGGCTGACACCTGCCCAGTGCCGGAAGGTTAAGAGGAGGATTGAGAGATCCGAATTGAAGCCCCGGTGAACGGCGGCCGTAACTATAACGGTCCTAAGGTAGCGAAATTCCTTGTCGGGTAAGTTCCGACCTGCACGAATGGTGAAATGATTTGAGAGCTGTCTTGGCTGGAGGCCTGGTGAAGTTGTAATGTCGGTGAAGATACCGACTACCTGCAGTAGGACGGAAAGACCCCGTGGAGCTTTACTGTAGCTTGGCATTGGGTTTTGGCAATGTGTGTATAGGATAGTTGGGAGACTATGAAGTAATGGCGTCAGTTGTTACAGAGTCGCTGTTGGAATACCAACCATATGTTGTTGAAATTCTAATCCGGTATCGGAGACAGTGCTAGGTGGGCAGTTTGACTGGGGCGGTCGCCTCCAAAAGAGTAACGGAGGCGTTCAAAGGTTCCCTCAGGTTGGATGGAAATCAACCTAAGAGTGCAAACGCATAAGGGAGCTTGACTGCGAGACTGACGGGTCGAGCAGGTACGAAAGTAGGAGTTAGTGATCCGGTGGTTCCAAATGGAAGGGCCATCGCTCAACGGATAAAAGCTACCCCGGGGATAACAGGCTGATACTTCCCAAGAGTCCATATCGACGGAAGTGTTTGGCACCTCGATGTCGGCTCGTCTCATCCTGGGGCTGGAGAAGGTCCCAAGGGTTGGGCTGTTCGCCCATTAAAGAGGCGCGCGAGCTGGGTTCAGAACGTCGTGAGACAGTTCGGTCCCCTATCCACTGCAGAGCGCTAGAATATTGAAAAAGATCTGTCCTTAGTACGAGAGGACCGGGATGGACAAACCTCTGATGTATCAGTTGTCACGCCAGTGGCATGGCTGAGTAGTCACGTTTGGAAGGGATAATCGCTGAAAAGCTATCTAAGTGAGAAGCCCACTTTGAGATGAGTGTTCTTTTTAGTATCCATCGAGAACAGGTGGTGATAGGCTGGAGGTGTAAGTATAGAGATATATTTAGCTGACCAGTACTAATATTACGAAAGCTTTTTAATTATTCTTTTTACCGTACTATTTATTTCTCATTGTCTTTATTAAATTTTTAAGTTTGGTGACAATAGCGACAGGGATACACCTGGTTACATTTCGAACCCAGTAGTTAAGTCTGTTTACGCCGAAGATACTTAGAGCTGTCTAGGGAAAATAGGAAATTGCCAAACTTTTTTTATAGAATTTAGAAAACTATTATATAGATCAACTTAAAATATGAGTTGGTCTTTTTCTTTAATATTTATAAAAAAATATTAAGATGAAATTTTCTAAATTTATACTGAATCTATTTAAAATCAAACTACTAAAATTGTATAAATTTAAGTTTTTGATTAAAAAGTTATAGATTTTTGAATTTGGTTTTAAAGTAGTTTTTATTATAAATATTTATTGTTGATTTAAAAAGTTTGAATTAATTTGTAATGAATAAAAAAATTGATTATTTTTATGAATAGAGGTGTTGAGATGTTTAAATCGCTTCATTTAGTAGATATAGAGTATAAGATGATAGCTAGTAATTTTTTGTTGGATATAACTGATGAGAGTATATTAAATAATATAGCAAGAGGAAAGAGAGCGTCGAAAACAGTTAAATATAGTGAGAAAATTTTAGTGAAAAATGGTGATCGAGATGTTGCTTTGTATGTCTTTGAACCAGATATTTTAACGGAAGAAAAATTGCCAGTAATCTATTATATGCATGGTGGTGGTTATATAATGGGTGATGCTAGAATGAATGAAAATGTTTTAAAAGATATTGCTAATAAAAATAATGTGAAAATTATTAGTGTGGAATATACATTAGCAACAGAATTGCCATTTCCACAAGATTTGGAAGATTCATATGTTGGTTTGAAATATTTATTTGAGAATACTGAAAGTCTTGGAATAAATGAGAAAAAAGTGGCAATTATGGGGGAAAGTGCTGGAGGAGGATTAGCTGCAAGATTGTCTTTAAAGGTGCGTGATGAGGGAGAGTATCATCTTATTGGACAAATATTAATTGCTCCAATGCTTGATTATAGAACAGGTGGAGATGATTGTCCTTATAAGAATAATTATGCTGGAGAATTTGTTTGGACAAAAGCTTCTAATCAGTTTGCATGGAAAGTTTTAGCAGGTGATAAGATAATTCCTAAAGATCAAATTCCATATTTTTCACCTATTATGGCAAGTAATTTTGAAGGAATACCAAAAACTTTTATTATTGTAGGAGGATTGGATTTATTTGTTAATGAGAATATAAGCTTTGCAAAGAAATTATTGGAAGCAGGGGTAAAAGTTGATTTAAATGTAATATCTGGAGTATTTCATTTATTTCAGTCAATAAAGCCAAATTCAAAAAAAAGCGAAAATTTTTTTGTAGAGTTACGTGATAAATATATTGAACAATTATTTACATAAAATTAAAAGAGTGTCCAGAATTTTTGTGTAAACTGATTATATAAATCCAGAATTCTTATTTACACAAAAAAATTTTTCACACTCTCAAAAAGAACCTATTTAAAATCAAACTATTAAAATTGTATAACTTTAGATTTCGAGTAAACAAACATAGCTTTTTAAGTTTGGTTTTTAAAAGCAGTTTTACTATAAAATAGAAGTAATTATTTCTTCAAGTAAAATTATGGGTTATATATTTTTAGTTTTCTTTTTGAGATTAGCCCGTAATTTTTTTAATTGGATTTAAATTTTTGTGAACATGATGGAAGAAGTAATAGACGCTCATATTTCTTTCATTTGTTAGTATCTCTTAAAAAAATATTTCCACGAACTATTTTTTTCAAAAAAAATACTTTCCAACGTTTTTTTCCATATATCATATTTCCTTATTAGTACATTTCCTGTTTTTTTATAGTAATCATATTTATCCTACTAATTCGCTTTTTTTCCTTAAATAGTCACTTTTTTTAGTTCCAGTTATATTTATGATAATAATTATTTCATCAATTTTTTTGTTGAAATATCTCTTACCTATTTGTTGAATTTTATCCATTTCTATAATATTTTTATAATATATTATTTGGAGCTCTTTTTATAAATATTTATATTTCTTTAGTTGACTTAGCATCAATTTCATACATATTTTTTTAAATTTTTTTCTTTTTTTAAATTATAATATGCGGCAGCAGCAATCATTGCTGCGTTATCAGTACAGTATTCAAGTTTTGGAAAATATATATTTTCCACTTTACCTTTTAGATTTTCAAACTTTTCACGTAATCGTTTATTTGCTGAAACTCCACCTGCTACAAGTACAGTTTTTACTTTTTTGTCTTCGATCACTTTGGATACTTTGTCGTATAAGACTTCAATTACTGTTTCTTGGAATGATTTTGCAACATTTTCTTTTGAAATATTGTTATTTCTCATTTTTTGATTATTGACATAGTTTGTTACAAATGTCTTTATTCCACTGAAACTAAAATTGTATCCTTCGACATTAGGTTTTTTAATTTTTAAAGTATCTTCTCCATTTAAAGATAACTTGTCAATTTCAGGTCCGCCAGGATATGGTAATCCCAATACACGTGCAACTTTGTCATAAGATTCACCGATAGCATCGTCAAGAGTTTCACCTAATAATTCAATATTGATACTTGAATTTTTTTCTGTTAAATAATATAAATTTGTATGTCCACCTGAAACAACTAGAGAAATAGCTGGTAATTGGATGTCATTTTCTATAAAATTTGAAAAAATGTGACCTTCTATGTGGTTTACAGGTAATAACGATATTTTATTTGCATAACTTATTGATTTTGCAAACATTAATCCTACTAATAAGGAACCGATTAATCCAGGTGTATTTGTGACTGCAATATAATCGATATCATTTAGGCTACAATTTGATTTTTTTCTAACGCTTCCATAAAAAAACGGGTAATATATTTTCAATGTGATGACGCGATGCTATTTCAGGAACAACACCCCCATATTCTTTATGAATATCAATTTGAGTTGATATAATGTTACTTAAAAACTTTTTTTCCATCTTCAACAATTGCAACTGAAGTTTCATCACATGAAGTTTCAAAAGCTAATATTTTTCATGTTTTTCTGTATCAAATTCTTAATTTAATTAAAAATTTTGATATCTCCTTTCTAAAGATTTTTTTGATTGTAAATAGATAATTTGTTTATCTATTGATAAATTTTTCTATATTTCTGAAATAATTTTTTTAAAAAAACATCCTCTAATTTTTATGTCTGACATACATCTTGAATATTTTTTTGAAATTTATCATCACCATATAAAAGAATGTGGTGGACAATTTGGATTTTGGAATAAATACGTATTTTTTTCAAAAGAAAATAATTTTTGGGTCTGTTGGTCCAAAAAAATACAAAAGTTTTTCGCTCCTACAGCTCTGGATATGTGGAATGGTCCAGAATCATTTACAACAGATAATTTAGAATATTTTTAAAAATTATTCCGCTTTCTTTTAAAAGATATTTTTTTCCACATAAATTAATTACTCTCTCATTATTATTTTTCAACACTTTCAAAATCTTCTTTTTCCACCGATAACGAAAAATTCTAAAATTAGTTTTTTTCTAAAAAAATTTTTTTGATAATTCATTGTAGTAAGGCCATTTTTTTGTGAATTTAGAAGCTCCTGGAGCTAAAAACAATGTAATCTTTTTTTATCTAAAGAATATTTTTTTGTACTAGATTTTTCTTCCATTTCTTTACTAAAATAAAATTCGAGAAACATCTCCTTTTTCCTTCTTCAATATTTTTTTGTTTCAAATTTCAAATTTAATTTTTTTAAAAGCAGAAAAAAATAGCTTTCCACAATTGTGCAATCTGCATGGTAAGGTATTAATTTTTAACTTTACCAACAGAGTTTTTCCACCATTTTTCTTTTTTTGTATTTTTAGATATTTTTGTATTTTTTTCCCTAAAGAAATTCCTTTTTCCAATAATTCGAGATAATAATTTTTGAATGTAAATCAATTACGTAATCATAATTTTTCTAATTTTTAATTGATCAATTAAATCACGAATGTATTTTTTTATCTTTGCTTTTTGGATTTATCAAACAAAAATAGTTTTTCCGTATTTTTTTGGATTTAGAGTTATTGCTTCAGAAAAAAAGTAGTATAGACAATGAAGTCTATTTGTGCTTCAGGGTATTTTTTTCCTTTATCTTTGTTATTACTGGTGTTGTCAAGACAACATCTCCAAATGAACTAAATCGTATTATTAATATTTTTCATCATTTTACTCTTTCTTTTCTATTTTTTTCTTATTAATTTATAGTAAATTATTTTTCATATCTAAAGATAATTTTCTATATCTCATTTAGTGAACTACTCCCGCTTTTTAGAAACGGAAGCTTCTTGGGAAGTATCTGCTTTTTGCTAGTCAAATATATTTACCAAGCTCTTCGGATAGTTTCTACCCTGTCTTTTTTTATTTTTTTCTAATATTCCAATATCAATTCCCGCTTATAGAAGTCGGAGACTTCTTGCTATCTTTTGTTAAAAAAATTTTTTTCATAATTTTGTATTTTATATTTTTAATTTACTAATAGTTGTTTCAATTTCTTTCTTTTTTTATTTTTTTAATATTTCTAATTGAGATTCCAAAAAGTTGTTTTCTTTCAGGTATCGTATTATTTCCTTTATCCATAAGGTTCATATTTTTTTCAATACATCAATAGAGAGACCAGCTCCTCTCATACATTTTACAAATTCGAGCCACTGTATATCCTCATCCGAGTAATTTCTAATACCATTTTTTTATCTCTAGAAATATTTTTTTATTAATCCTATTTTTTTCATAATATCTCAGAGTATCACTTGTTATGCCGGTTTTTTTCTGATACTTCTCTAATTAGCATAAAGGTTCTCCTTCTTGAAAATTTCAAATTTTTTTATAGGTTAATTATATCATATTATTTGGTTTTTTTATCGATATAAAAGAGGAGAAAAAAATAGAGTAATTAAAACTTTATATTTAGGAGAGTTTGAAATTAAAATAGCAGAAAAAAACAATCATAAAAAAATCTAATTTATGGATGAAGAGATAAAATATACAGGCGATAAAAATGTATGAGTATAGATTTGTGACGCCTTATTTGCCATTAAATGAAAAAAATTATGCAAAATACTTGAAAAAGAGAATATACATTGGAACAAGCTATTACGAATAATATATTAGAAGTTTTTAAAAAGGATTAGGAATTTGGCTTGATAGAGAAGATAAAAATTTATGTATCTCAAAATTTAGAAATAACATCAAGAGATTTAAAAAAATGTAAATATGATAGCGTTTATAGGAAGTTTTTTTCTGTAAATATGAAATTTCCAGATTATTTTTCCATTGGGAAAAAGGAAAAAGTATTGGATTTGGAACTTTTATAAAATTGTGAAAGGAATATATAAATAAATTAATTTTTGATTTTTTTCTTTTTTTAGGAATTTTTAGGATTTTTCAAAAAGATGAAATTTTAATAAAAGAGAAGAAAAATATCTGAGGGAAAAAGAAAAATTTTTTTATCAAAACTTTCAGAGCGAAGAGTCTATGAGACAGAAGTTGAAAAATATGATAGATTACAATTATATTTGTATTTTTTTAATAATTAAATAAAATAAAAAAAGAGGTGTAATTTCTGTGTAAAAGAGAGTGTCCATAATTTTTGTACTCAAAAATATAATATACGGTACAGGATGGTAGTTTTATCATCCTGTTTTTAAATTCTTCCTTCAAAATAAATACTGAGAGTGTAAAAATTTTTGTGTAAATAGAATAATAGCAAAGTACTGAATTTACTAGATTTATCTATTAATATTAATTTACACAAAATTCTGGACACTCTCTTTTTAAAAATTTGTAGACACTCTCATGTTTTCTATAATGGATATTCTCCTTCTCCCAAAGTTGCCACCATCACAGCCTTTATCGTATGCATACGATTTTCCGCTTCATCAAATACAACAGAATTTTTACTTCTGAAAACTTCGTCAGTAACTTCCATTTCTTTCAAACCATATTCTTTTTCAATATTTTTCGCAACTTTCGTATTTAAATCATGAAACGCTGGTAAACAGTGCATAAATAAGTAATCGTTTGCACAATGTTTTACTAAATCGGCATTTACTTGGTATGGAAGCAATTTATCGATTCTTTCTTTCCAAATTTCTTTTGGTTCTCCCATCGATACCCAAACATCAGTATAAACGACATCGGCATCTTTCACTCCTTCGATTTTATCTTCTGTCAACAAAATTTTTCCACCAGTTTTTTCGGCAATTTTTTTAGCTTCTTCAACTAATTTTTCTTCAGGAAAATATTCTTTCGGACAAACAATTCTAAAATCCATTCCAAATTTGGCAGCACCAATCATTAAAGAGTTTGCCATATTATTTTTTCCATCGCCTAAAAATGCAAATTTTATTCCTTTCAATTTACCTTTTTTCTCTGTAATTGTCAAAAAATCCGCCAAAATCTGTGTTGGATGAAACTCGGTTGTAAGTCCATTCCAAACAGGCACTCCCGAATGTTCAGCCAAAGTTTCGACTAAATCTTGGCCGTATCCTCGATATTCGATGCCATCATAAAATCTTCCCAAAACTTTTGCAGTATCTTCCATAGATTCCTTATCTCCAATTTGTGATGCAGAAGGCCCAATGTAAGTGACATTTGCCCCTTGGTCATAAGCTCCCACTTCAAACGCACATCTCGTTCTAGTAGAAGTTTTCTCAAAAATCAAAGCGATATTTTTTCCAACCATCGTTTTTTTCTCAGTCCCATTTTTCTTATCTATCTTCAATTTTTTCGCCAAATCCAGTAAATACTGCAATTCCTCTGTTGTAAAAATCTAATAATTTTTAAAAATGATTTTTCCTTTTTAACATAATTTCTCCTTAATTTTTTTATTTTTTTATCATATCATAACAAAAGATTCTGTCCCTTGTTATTATTTAATTTTTTTCCAATTTTTTTATTTATAACTATATATTAATTTTTTTATTCTATAATATTCTTTCAATATATCTTTCTCAATTTCTTTCAATTTTTGTCCATTCTCAACAACCTTTTTTTATTCTCACCAATATACCGAATCAATTTTTTTCATTTTCATCAAAAATAGTATCATTGTTCAGAAAATTTCGATTTTCTTTTTATCAAAAAAACTTCTCCATTTTTTTAGCTTATTTTTCTTTATACCACTTAGAATCCACATAATATGGCACATTATATTTTTCAGACTTATCAAAAATAAAATAAACTTTTCCATTTTTTACATAATATTCTGTCAAACTATTCCAACTTTCTCCAAAATGTTCAACTACAATTTTTTTAACAATTCCATTTTGCAAATAATATTTCACAACGCCACCATCTGTACTTTGCTCTGAATCTTCAACTTCCTTAATAACATAATTTTTCACAGCATTAGTACTTGCAAACTCCTTCCTAATCTGAGCAATTTTCCCTTTGATATTCGACGCACCAAAATTCATCAAACTTACCAAAAGAAAAAGTATCACAATTTTTCTAAAGGTTTTTCATAAAAATCTTCCTTTAACTCTAAATTTTTTTCATTCTTTCAGTATAATTTTACCTTAATAATTTTTTTAATTTACAATTATAATTTTTCAATTACTAAAAAGAAATTTTTTTCAAAAAAACTTTTTTCCAAAAATCGAAATAGCTTTGTCAATTTCATCGTTTGTTACATTAAATGGTGGAAAAAAAATCTCACAACATTATTTCCAGCTCCAACTAGTAACAACCCATTTTCTAATGCTTTTAAAAACAACGTCTTTTTGCCAAAAACTTTTTTTCTCATCAAATTTTTATTCCTAAAAGAAGTCCTTTTTCCACGAATTTCTTCGATAAAATCAAATTTTTTTCCTTTAATTTTTTTCAATTTTTTTCCACAGAATACTGACCTTTTTCCACAACATTTTTTTCAATTAATTTGTTGTCAATTAATTCATGTAAAACAGCATTTGCAACGGCACAAACTAAAGGATTTCCTCCGTAAGTTGAACCGTGGTCACCAGGAACTAGCACGTCGTTTGCCTTTCCTTTTGTCAAACAAGCTCCGATTGGAACTCCGCCACCAAGTGATTTTGCAATTGTAACTATATCTGGAATTAAATCAAAATTTTCATAGGAAAATAATTTTCCAGTTCTTCCCATTCCGCATTGAATTTCGTCAAAAATCACAAGTGTATTATGTTTTTCACTCAATTCTTTTATAGCTTCCATAAATTCAGGAGTAGCACTTTCAAGTCCGCTTTCTCCCTGAATTGGTTCTAAAATAATAGCAGCAGTTTTTTCACTTACTTTTGCTTTTAAATCTTCAACATCATTAAAATTACATTCTGTAACATTTTTCATTAATGGCTCAAACGGTTTTTGATATTTCGGCTGACCAGTGACTGCCAACGCTCCAGTACTTCTTCCATGAAAGGAATTTTTCATATAAATTATTTCTGTTTTATCAGCAATTTTATTTCCATTTTCATCGTATGACAAATTATTCCCATATTTTCGAGCAATTTTTAAAGCTAACTCAATCGCTTCAGTTCCACTGTTTGTAAAAAAAACGCTTTCCATTTTACTATTTTCCGTAAGTTTATTTGCCAAATCCAATTGTGGTTGACTGTAATACAAATTAGAAATATGCACCAATTTCTGACTTTGCTCCGTTAAAAGCCTTTGTAATCACAGGACTTGCATGACCCAAGCAATTTACTGAAATTCCCGACACAAAATCTAAATATTCATTCCCTTCATTATCGTAAATATATGTTCCTTTTTCCTTTTTTTCAAAAAAATTTTTATTATAACGGCTATATACATTTAATAACATTCAATCACTTCTTTCTTAATTTTTTTAGAAAAATATTCGACAATTTTCTAGTTTTTAATTTCAAAAATTTTTTTATAAAATATTTTTTTACTTTTTAAGATATTTTTCTTTTTTTCAAATAATTTTAATCCTCTAAATTTGCATCTTTCTTAATTAATGTTCCAGCCCTTCGACTGTAAACAACTCAAGAATTATAGAATGTTCCAATTTACCATTTAGAATAACAACATTTTCTACGCCATTTTTTATCGCATTTAGGCAAGTTGTAACTTTTGGCAACATTCCGCCACTAATAATTCCTCGCTCGATTAAATCGTTCACTTTTTCCACATCGATTTCATCAATAAGCGTCTGTTTATTGTTATAGTCAAGCAAAAATTCCATCAACATCTGTCAAAAAAATATCAGTCTGTCAGCCTGTAATTTTTCCAGCAATTGCACCTGCCACATAATCTGCATTAATATTGTATGTCTGACCATTTTTGTCAACTCCAATTGAAGAAATCACAGGAATCGTATCATTCGACTCCAATAATTTTATAACTTCCGTATTAATTTCCTTAATCTCTCCGACAAATCCAATATCAACCTTTTCTCCATCAACTTCAACAAACTTCTTCTCAACAAAAACCATATTTCCATCTTTTCCACTAAGACCAACAGCTTTTCCGCCATATTTATTGATATCTGACACAATTCCTTTATTAACTTTTCCAGAAAGAACCATTTCCACAATTTCCATCGTTTCTTCATCAGTCACACGATTTCCTGCAATAAATTTGCTTTCTTTTTCCAATTTTTTTGAAAGCTATCTCGTTTATTTCAGGCCCTCCACCATGCACAATCACAGGATTTATTCCAACATATTTCATAAGAACCACATCTTGAATGAACTGTTCCCGAGCAACAGGATTAACCATCGCACTTCCGCCATATTTAATAACAATCGTTTTTATTATGATATTTTTTTATAAATGGCAACGCCTTTACTAAAATTTTCGCTTTATCTAAATTTGAAATCATATTTTTCCCTTTCTTTTTATTAAAAATTTTTTTCTTATTTTTTTAGTTTTTTTCAAAAATTTAATTTTTATAAATAATTCTTTTTAAAAAAATTATCTTGAAAAAAATCTACTAACAAAAAAATTCTTAAAATCATAAATTTATTTTTAAAAAAATTATTAAGTATGATACTCCGCATTAATTTTTTCACATAATCATAACTCAAGTCACATCCCCAAGCAGTCGCTTCAAACTCTCCATCATTTAATTCAATAATTATTTCAACGGTTTCAGCCTTTAAAATTTTCTCAGCTTTTGGAACATCAAAATCCTGTGCCATACCATTTTTCGCAACTTGAACCATATCATTTCCAGCTTTTAGGAAAATATTAACTTTATCAATCATTAAATCAGCTTCTGAATATCCAACCGCACACAGAATTCTTCCCCAGTTTGGGTCGCCACCAAAAACCGCCGCTTTAAAAAGACTTGAAGTGATAACTGATTTTGAAACTTTTTTCGCATCTTCTAGCGTTTTTGCTCCATTTGTTGTAACTTGAATCAATTTTGTTGCACCTTCTCCATCTTTCGCAATTAATTTAGCCAATTCCTCATTCACTTTGTATAACGCCTTTTTAAACTCATCATATCCAGCTGAATTTTCATCAACAATTTTTTCATTCCCTGCAAGTCCATTCGCCAAAACGCAAGCCATATCATTTGTACTCGTATCTCCGTCAACTGAAATCATATTGAAAGTGTTGTCAGCAATTTCAGAAAACATTTTTTGCAACAAAGATTTTTCAATATTTACATCAGTTACAGTAAATGAAAGCATTGTCGCCATATTTGGATGAATCATTCCAGAACCTTTACACATTCCAGCCACTTTAGCTTTTTTCCCAGCAATCTCGATTTCCAAGCAAATTTGTTTAACAAAGGTGTCAGTAGTCATAATCGCAGTAGCCGCATCAATTCCGCCATCTTCCGACAAATTTTCCACAACTTTTTCAATCCCGTTCTCAATTTTTTCCATATCAAGCTGAACCCCAATAATTCCAGTCGACTGAACCAAAACTTCTTCAGCACTCAATCCCAATTTGTTCGCAACTAGCTCAGTCATCTTTTTAGCATTCGCAAGTCCAGTATCTCCCGTGCAAGAATTTGCATTCCCACTATTTACTACAATTGCCTGCGTATTCTCATTTTTTATATGTTTAATATCCAAAATAATTGGTGCAGCCTTTGCCAAATTTTTTGTAAAAACCGCAGCTGAAACCGCCTTTTCCTCACTATAAACCAAAGCCATATCTTTTTTCCACTTTTTTTCAATTTTGCTGATATTCCAGTCGCTTTAATTCCTTTAACATCAGTAATTGTTCCATTTTCTATTATTTTCATATAACTTTTTGTATGATAAATAATTTTTTTAATTATTTTATAAAAAAATTATAAATCACACGCTCCTTTCTTTTTTTATCTGTAAAAACCTATTAATAAAATCTTATTAACAAAAATATTTCTATAAATACATCGACAAAAAAATTCCAATCCTTCATTTTCATCAAATCCAAATAAAATATTCATACTCTGAACCGCCTGTCCACCAGCACCTTTTATCAAATTATCAATCGCCGACACGACAACAATGTTCCCAAATTCCTTGTCATATCGAACCCCAATTTCACAAATATTACTATTTTTCACATTTTTTATCTCTGGCAAATTTTCAGTAACTCTCACAAAAATACTGATTTTTTTATAAAATTCATTATAAATTTCATAAATTTTTTCTTCCGTCAAACTTTCCTTAAATTCATCCTTCACATCCAAATAGATTGTCGAAAGAATCCCTCTATTTATCGGCAACAAATGTGGAGTAAATACCAAATTAATATCTCCATTCGATAATTTATCCATCTCTTGCTTGATTTCAGGCGTGTGTCTATGTTTCAAAATATTATAAGCCTTAAAATTCTCATTAACTTCAGCATAAATTAAATCCAATTTAGCACTTCTTCCAGCTCCCGAAACTCCCGACTTCGAATCAACAATAATTTTTTTCGTATCAACAAGCCCATTTTTTAGTAACGGTGCCACGCCTAAAATAGCAGAAGTGGGATAACATCCAGGTGAAGCCACAACTTTCGTATTTTTAATTTCTTCTTTGTGAATTTCTGGAAGTCCGTAAACCGCATTTTTATTGATTTCTGGATAATTATGTTTCACTTTGTACCATTTTTCATAAATTTCTGAATCATCCAATCTAAAATCCGCTCCCAGATCTATAACTTTTACATCTTTTTCCAAAGCCAATTTTGTCATATCTTCCGACATTCCATGTGGCAAAGCCAAAAATAAAACATCAATTTTCTCCAAATTCTTCTTAACTTCTTCAATCGAAATCAATTTTTTCTCAAAATATTTCTTATAATTTTTGTAAATATCTCCAATATTTTCCCCCGCAAACGAATGCGATGAAATAAATTCTATCTCAACCTCTTTGTGATTATTTAAAATCCATAATAATTGCTGTCCAGCATAACCTGTCGCTCCTACAATTCCTGCTTTTTATCATATTTTTTTCCTCCATTTTTCATTTCATTTTTTTAATTCAATAATTTAAGTAGAACGTACTTAATCAAATATTTTTCAAATTTTAATAACTCATAAACAAAATTTCATTAAAATTAGTAACAAAAAAAGCCCGTAATATTTACAGGCTTCTCATTTTTTTAAAAAAAGTAATTTTTCTGATAAAATAAAAAAAGCCAATAACCCTAAGATTATTGACTTCATTTATCTATTCAAAAGAAATATTAAAAAAATTAGCAATAATAAAGGATTGCAAAAAAATAAGTTGTTATTCTTTTGTTGTCCCTTATCCTAGTAACTAATTTCATAATACTTCCTCCTCACATTTCATTTTTTTATAAATTTTTATTTTTTTCACTTTAATTTTTTTATGTTATTTTTTTCTATGTATTTATAATAACAAATTTTTTTATAAAAAAAATCAATATGTTTTCGTATATAAGTTTTAAATACAATGATATATAAAACTTATGTATATAATAAATTATATAATGAAATATTTTTAAATTTATTACAATTTATTATGCGATTCAATAAATTGTTGTATAACATTATAATTTATATAGTATCAATTATTCCTATTTTTTTACAAAATAATGTAAATTTTCAAATTTTTTAAGTGCTTCTTCAAGATATTCTTCAGCTGGTACTTCAAAACTTCCTTCATCAGTATGTCTGTAAATAGGTACATCTTTCAATGCTTCTAAAAGATTCTTTTTGGTAGTTGGTTCTTTCAATGCTTTTATCACGATAACATCGATTGCATTTAAGCCATTAATAAGTTGGTTTCTGTAATTAGAAGCTCCAATGAATGTGTTGCTTTCGTCAACGATTACATCAAGATATTTAATGAATTTTTCTGGAACGTAAACTTTGTTTTCTTCAAATTTTACTTTTTCAAAGTTAGAGCAGTAGTAAGATATTTTTCCATCAATCATATTTACTAATAAGAACGCTCTGAATTTTTTTAATTTTTCTTCAATTTCTTCATCTGAAAGTCCTTTTTCTTTGTAGAAATCTTTAACAACTGATACTTGGAAAATATTTTTTTCTTCCAATAATTTTTTTGTTAATTCTGAAACTTCTGGAAAATTGTTGATTTCTTGTTCAGAATATTCAGGGATGTAGTAGAATTTATCAAAAAAATTTCATTGTTAATAGATTCTGTAAAATTCAATTTTTTTCAGCTTGACTTTTTTTACAAATTAAAGATTTTTCTAAATTGAGTATCTAAAATGAAGTCGATACATTGTTCTTTAATAATATGGTTTCCACCCGATAATTGTTCGATTCTATCTTTAGTTTCTTTTTTTGTAAATACTTGCGAAAGATAATCTCAAGTTAATGTCAGAAACATGTATTAACCCTTTTCTTTTTCAAGCATTTCTGCAAATTCAGAAAAATACATTGGATCGTTAATTGCTTCTAAGTATTCGTGTCCGACGTAATAGTTTTGCATTTTTTTAAAACTTTTTTTCCATAAGTGCAATAAATTCTTTTTTTCTTCTCAGAAATATCTGTATAAAGTTTCATTTGTTCAATCATAATTTCTAAGAAAACTTTTCCTCTTTCAGTTTTTAGTTTGTAAACTTTCATCTTTAAAATATTTGTTTACATAAAAGCATCATATCTCTAATTTTTTGTCCTTCTTTCCAACCAGGAAGAGTATTGTAAGAAATGTATGCTAATCCATTTTCATTTAGGTTAGTGTTGCAAATTGATATCATTTTATCTTTTACAGCATCTGGAATCCATGAAAAAACTCCGTGAGTAATAATGTAATCAAATTTTCCAAAACTTTCGTCAATTTCCATAATATCTTTTTGGTGTAATTCGATATTTTTCAATCCCATTTTTTCAATCATTTTTTTTCCAGTATTTATTTGTTCTTCAGTTAAATCCACTCCAACATAGTAATTGTCAGGATAATACAATGCTTGAGTAATAATGTTTCCACCAAAAGAACATCCTAATTCTAAGATTCGAGAATTTTTTGTAGAACTCGCAGGTTCCAAACCAAAAAGTGTACCACAAGCTTCTAAAGTAAGTGGACTTGAGTAGCTAAAAGGATTAGATTTATAAACCATTTCATCATAAGTATTTTTCTCTAAATTTTTCTATTTTTCATTTAAATAATAACTCCTTTATTAATTTTTCGACTTATATTATACACTAAAAAAATTGAAAATAATAAATACTATTTTTTTAAAAAAATTATTAGAAATTTCTTTTTTTGTTTTTTTGTTGTTGTAAAAAGAAACAAAAAAAGACTTAGCATTATATTTTCTTTTTAAAATTTCTAGTACATTAAGTCTTAAAAAAAACATAATAATATGATAAAATTATAAAAATTGCTAAAAAATAAAAAAATTAAGATTATATAGAAAGGAATTTGTGGTAAAATGAAATTTCCTGAAGCGTTGAAAAAAGGGGACAATGTATTTGTGTTTTGTCCGTCATCGCCGATTTTTCCAGAGGATTTGGAGAAGTGTGAGAAGGCGATAAAAGATTTGGGGTTTAATCCTGTTTTTGGAAAAAGTTTGAGGGAGAGTTATGGTGGATATATGGCTGGAAGTCCTGAAATTAGGGTGATTGATTTGCACGAGGCTTTTTCTAGAGAGGATATAAAGGGGATAATTTGTGCGAAAGGGGGATATAGTGCGTCACTGATGTTGGATAAAATTGATTATGAGTTGATAAGAAATAATCCTAAAGTTTTTGTTGGATATAGTGATGTCACTAATTTGCATGTTGTTTTTAATCAGAAGTGTGATTTGGGTACATATCATGGGCCTATGGTGAAATCAAATATGTTTGAGAATTTTAATGATTATACGAAAAATTCGTTTTTGAAAGCATTGGAAAATGAAAAATGGATTCACAAAAATCCAGATTATATCGAAATTTCTGTTTTGGAAACTGGAAATAATAATTTTGATGAAGTTGAAGGGATTATAACAGGTGGAAATTTAGCGATAATTGCTACAACATTAGGAACTTGGTATGAAATTGATGTAAAAGATAAAATTTTGTTTTTAGAGGATGTGGAAGAGCCAGTTGGTTCGATTCATAGAATGTTGACTCATTTGAAGAATTGTGGAAAACTTAATGAGTGTAAAGCGATAATTTTTGGGAATTTTGCTGATTGTGGAAATAAATATGATGAAAATTATGGTGTGATGGAAATGTTAAAAGATTTTTTCAAAGATTATGACAAGCCAGTAATTTACAATTTTGAAAGTGGTCATGCGAAACCATTTTTGGCAACAGTTCCTTTAGGAGCGACTTGTAAAATTAATGTGAAGACTAAAGAAATTTCATTTGAGAAATAGAGGACTTTAGAGAGTTTTCTTGATTCTTTTTGTGATGAATAAATAAATTAAGAGAGAGGAGAAAAGAATGTTTTTTGATATGCACGCTGATGTGTGGACTGATACACTTTGGCAATATGAAAAAGGGAATAAAGATGTAATCAGAAATAAATATAAAGAAAAATTTGAGGAAGGTGGACTTACTGGTGGAATTTTTGTGATTTATCAAAATGCGATGAAGACACAGACACCAGAAGAGGATTTTTTTAAAAATTTGAGAATTATGACGGAAGAGGTTCATCGAGCGAGGGATATTATTCATATAATTAAAGAGGCTGATGATTTTGAGAAGGCTAGGGAATTAAATAAGTTTGCGGTTATGCTTGGGATTGAAGGATTGCCTGGGATTGGTGATAAATTGGATTATATTTATTTGTTGGAGCAGTTGGGCGTTCGGCATATTGGATTGACTTGGAATGAGACAAATGCTTTTGCGACTGGGCAAAAGGGAGATCCGAATCGTGGATTGACTGACTTAGGGATTGAAGCGGTTAAAATTATTGAGGAATTGGGAATTGTGTTGGACCTTTCACATGCTAATGATAAAACATTTTGGGATGTGGCAAAACATGCGAAAAAACCATTTGTAGCGACACATTCAAATTCGAGAGTTCTTTGTCCTGCAATGAGAAATTTAACTGATGATCAATTGGCTGTTATAAAAGAGCGTGGTGGAATGGTTGGAATGAATAGTTATCACGGTTTTGTGAGTCAAAATCCTGAAGAAAAAAATCTTGAAACATTGTTAAATCACATGGAATATGTTGCGGAACGAATTGGATTAGATAAAATCGGATTTGGACTTGATTTGGGTGAATATTATACACCTGAGGGAGAGGATCCAGAAGGACTTTTAGGTGTAAAAGATGTTACTGAAGTAAAAAATATCGCAAAAGCCTTAAAAAATAGAGGATATTCGCAAAAGGAAATTGATATGGTAACATATGGAAATTTTGTTGAGTTTTACAAAAAATTGAGAGCAGATAAATAATAGGGAAATAAAGTGATTGAGAATGTATTTGGATTTATTTGCTTGAAGTTTTATTTGAAAGTTTTGAATAATAAAAAAAGAGTATATTGTTAAAAAAATAGAAAATAATAATTTTGATTTAAATTACAGAAGGGAAGAAAAAAATGAGAAAACCAGTAATAGGAATAACATCATCTTATGAAAATAATCCAGAAAGACAAAATTCTTACTTGACAAGTGTTTCGATGGATTATAGTAAAGCGGTAATGGAATCGGGAGGAATTCCGTTTGTGTTGCCAGTTCATGAAAATTTGGAAGTGATTAGGGAGCAGATTCAGCATTTGGATGGGTTGCTGTTAGCAGGAGGAGGAGATCCAGATCCAGTGCTTTATGGTGAGGATTGTTTGCAGAATGTTGGGAGTATTACGCCTGAGAGAGATGCATTTGAATTGGCGATTTTAGAGGAGTTTTTGAAGACTGAGAAACCGATTTTAGGTATTTGTCGTGGATTACAGTTGGCGAATGTTTATTACGGTGGAACACTTTATCAAGATATTTTGTACATTGACACAAAAATTCAACATAGACAAACTTGGTTACAGCAATTGCCAACTCATAATATTGATATTTTTGAAAAAGATAATATTTTGTATGAAATTTTTGGAGAAAAAGCAAGAGTAAATTCGTTTCATCATCAAATGATTAAAGATATGGGAAAAGGTTTAACACCGATTGCAACAGCATCTGATGGCGTTATCGAGGCTTTTCAAAATAAAAATCATCCGTTTTTTTATGGAGTTCAATGGCACCCTGAAATGATGTCTACTCGTGGAAATGAAGATATGAAAAAGATTTTTGATAGATTTATTGGAGCTTGTAATACAAAATAATTTTTTTAGTAATTAATGGTAAAAAAAGATAGAAAAAAATAGAGAGAATTGAGTTTCAAAAATAAAAAAATAAATAAAATTATAAACAAAAAGTAAAAAAATAGTATTGATTTTTTTATTTAAAAAAAGTAGTAATATTAAGATGAAAAGGTGAGACTAAAAATAAAAAAATATAACATTGTGTGAAAAAAATTAAGAAATATTAAATTGAGGATTTTACTGTAACTTTCTTGCTGGACAACAAAAAAATTAATATTTGAATTTATAAGCATATTCGATTATATTTTTGTATAAAAAAAGGAGAGAGAGTTATTATGAACAATAAAAAAGGACTATGTCTAATAGGATTAGCCGCTCTTTTAGTTAGTTGTGGTGGCGGTGGAGGTGGAGGAGGTTCTACAACAAATACCCCTACCCCTACTCCAACAAATCCAACAGTTACAAAAAAAGAAGAACCAACTTATGCAACTTCGATAAACGGAGGAGTAAATGCGGCATTCAATTCAAGTGGAAACATACAATGGAATGGTAGTACAGGATACAACGTTTCAAATCCTCATAACCACACAAATACAGCATATAATGGTAGTGGGGTAAAAGTAGGAATAATCGATACAGGATTTAATAATTCAGCATATACTGGTGATTTAACAAGTGAATTAGGAACTAGATATGAAATGTTAATACAACAAATACAACTTTGCCAACAGATAACCATGGAGTTATAATCGCAAAATTAGTTGGAGGAACAACTTCAGGAGTAGCAAAAGGTGTTTCAATCGTAGCAGCAGATGCAACAGTAGTAAGTGGTTCTTCATCGTCAATTAATCCAACAGCTGCAATGTACGAAACATTGTACAATAAAGGTGTAAGAATTTACAACCAATCATTTGGAAGTGAAGGATCATTAGCTGGATTTACTACAGATACTACATCTTCAAATTATTTTGGATATGCAGTTGGAACAGATATTTTGGACTTTTATAAAAAAGCAGTAAACAATGGTTCATTATTAGTATGGGCTGCTGGAAATAATTCTTCACAAACTTATTCAACATTGCAAGGAACATTGCCACATTGGGAACCTTCATTACAACAAGGTTGGTTGAATGTAGTAGGATTGACTCAAAAGGGAACTGATGCGAATAAGGGAAATATGAACTTGTCATGGAATAATTTACAACCGTATTCTCATGCAGGAGCAGCTAAAAACTGGACAGTATCAGCAATTGCCGATTACACAACATCAATCGGTGGTACAAATGTAGTTACTTTTGGAAGCTCGAATGCAACAGCAACAGTATCAGGAACAGCAGCATTAATTAAACAAAAATATCCATTTATGGATGGAAGTTTATTAAGACAAACAATTTTATCTACAGCGACTGATATTGGAGATCCAGGTGTAGATGATGTTTATGGTTGGGGACTTTTAAATATTGATAAAGCATTGAATGGACCAGCATTATTTGATAAGAGATTAGCTTTAGGAGATGCAGTTTCAGTTAATATTACTGATGGTGGAACTTACGTATTTTCAAATGATATTTCTGGAGACGCAGGATTGACATTAACAGGAAATGGTACTTTAAAATTAACAGGAAATTCAACATTTACAGGTAATACGTCTGTTGCAAGTGGTTCGCACTTATATATAAATGGTGGATATAGATCATCTTCTGTAGCTGTTGCACAAAATGCAACTTTATCAACACAAAATGCGAATGTATCTGGAAATGTAACAAATTCTGGAACAATTTCGAATACTGGAAATACAACATTGTCTAGCTATGTAGCTACTGATAATTCAAAAATTGAAAGTGATTTAGATTCGAGAATTAATGTAAAAGGAAAAGCTGAATTAGGAAATTCAACAATAGCAATTAAGGCAGAAAAAGATGGAGAAGCACAATATGTAACTGCAAAAGGTGAAAAAGTAAATGTAATTACATCTGATACTGAAGTAACAGGAAATCCAACAGTTACGACAACAGAAGCATTGAAATCCGAAAAAACACAAGATGGTAATTCAGTTGATGTAAAAGTTAGCAGAAAAAATGTAAATGAATATGTTAAAGAAATTGACGGAGACCAAATGCAAAAAGATACAGCTGAAGGTCTTGAAGCATCATTGAAAGATTTAGATGAAAAAGTTGAAAATAATAATGATGAAAGTGTAAAAGAATTTAAGAAAGCAGCAGCTAAATTACAAACAATGTCTTCACATTCAGCATTGTCAACTTTAGATAGTTTGTCTGGACAAATTTATGCATCATCACAAGCATTGACATTTGAACAATCTCAAACAATTAATAAAGATTTGACAAATAGATTGGTAATGTTGGGTACAATGGATGATTCAAAAGAAAAATTTGGATTGTGGTTGTCTGGAATTGGTTCAAAAGGTAGATTGAAACAAGATGGATATGCAAAAGGTGATACTCATACATATGGTGGTCAAGTTGGAATTGATAGAAAATTCGGAGATAATTTAATATTAGGAGCAGCTTTGGCTTACTCTAGAGCAGATGTTAAATTTGATAGATACGGTGGAAAATCAGACGCTGACAGCTTTGCAACATCATTGTATGGAAGATTAGGAAATAAAAACAATCCATTATACTTGCAAGGAAGAGTTGGAGTAGGATTTGTAGATACTGATGTTGAAAGAGATATTCTTTTAAGTAGTACTGATGTTTCTAGACAAAAAATAAATCACAATGATAGGGTTGTTTCTGGATACTTGGAAACAGGATATGACTTGAAAAACAAAGAAGGAGACTTCGTTGTAACACCATTTGTTGGATTGAGTCATGATTCAGTTAGAAGAGGAGCTTTCTCAGAAACAAATAGCCAATTTGGATTGACAGCAGATAAGAAAACTTATGATCAAACTTCAGGTTTAGTAGGATTGAGAGTAGGAAAAGCAGTAAGATTTAATAATGGAGCTAAAACAACATTACAAGGATATGTAACACACCAAAGAGCATTTAATGATGAAGATTTGAGTTTTGATGCACATTATACAGGATTACCTGGAACAAACTTTACTGTAAAAGGAATTGGATTAGAAAAATCTCAAACTTGGGTAGGAGTAGGAGCATTAACTGAATTTAATCCAAGAATGGCTTGGTATGTAAACTACGATGCTAAATTGAGAAGTAATAAAAATAATAATAATGTATTTACAACAGGTTTAAGATGGAGTTTCTAACAAAAAGATAGCAAGAAGTCTCCGACTTCTACAAGTGGGAGATGAATTGCTTTTTTTGTAAAAAAATTGAAAAAAAGGATATGCCTATGATACAATTTTTTTGTATAAAATATCGAAGAGAAATAATTAAAAAAATAATATTCAAAAATCAAAAAGGAGGTGTAATTTTATGAAATATAATTTAGCATTCAGATACAGAATTTATCCAAATAAGGAGCAGGAATTGTTGATAAACAAGACTTTTGGATGTGTTCGTTTTTGTTTACAATACGATTTTGTATACTGCGAATAAATTTTATGAAGAAACTGGGAAAAATAAAATAATTACACCTGCTAGTTTGAAAAGTGAAAATCAATTTCTAAAAGAAGTGGACAGTTTGGCACTTTCAAATGCTCAATTGAATGTAAAACGATCTTTTACGAATTTCTTTCAAAAGAGAGCAAAGTTTCCAAGATTCAAATCTAAAAAGAATAGTGTTAAAAGTTATACAACAAATTGTGTGAATAAATCGATACGAATTGAGAAAGGTAAATATTTGATTTTGCCAAAATTGAAAAAATTAAAATTGAAATATCATAGAGAAATACCAAAGGATTACAAGATAAAGTCAGTAACATTGACAAATAGCAATGGAAATTATTATGTTTCTGTTTTGACAGAATTTGAAAAAGAAATTCAAAAAATGTCAAGTAATGATAAAGTGATTGGACTTGATTTTTTTCGATGTCTGAATTATTTGTCAGTTCTGAAAACCAAAGGGCTGATTATCCAAAATATTTTTAGGATGTTGGAGAAAAAAATTGAAGAAATTACAAAAATCATTATCGAGAAAAGTAAAGTTTTCTAAAAATTGGTATAAGCAAAAATCAAAAATATCAAAATTGCATGAGTATATCAAAAATTGTCGAAAAGATTTTCTACATAAATTATCGAAAAAATTATCTGAAGCGTATAATGCTGTGGCTGTTGAAGATTTGAATATGAAAGGGATGAGCCAGGCATTAAATTTTGGGAAAAGTGTAGGAGATAATGGATGGGGAATGTTTTTGAGGATGTTTGAGTATAAACTGATGTTTTTAGGGAAACAATTTTTGAAGATAGATAAGTGGTTTCCATCATCGAAAACTTGCAGTAAATGTGGAAATATTAAAGAGGAACTGAAATTATCAGAAAGAAGTTATAAATGTGAGTGCTGTGGAATTGAGATTGATAGAGATTACAATGCGGCACTGAATATAAAAAACATTGGAAAAACGATGTTGGAATATTAGGAAAATAAAAAAAGACAGGGTAGGAACTATCCGAAGAGCTTGGTAAATATATTTGGCTAACAAAAGCAGATACTTCCCAAGAAGCTCCCGCTTCTAAAAGCGGGAGTAGTTCACTAAGATATAGTTTTAAGACGATTCGTGTTAGAATTGTCTTTTTTTTCTTATACATCGCTAGATACTATAAAATAACATTTTTTTCATAAAGTATAGATACTTTATTCACAAATCTCTAATACTACATTTTAATATTTAAAAATATTTTTTTCTGTTATCTTTAAAATAAAATTCTTTTTTTTCTAACTTTTGATTATCAAAATTTCTAATATAAGATAATGAAATTTGTATAAAACTTTTGATAGAATTGTCGAGCAAAATATTCTTGCGCGAGGATAAAATAGTATAACTACATTGGAAAGGTATTATGGTCGAGAGATCATAATTAAAAGGAGTGAATTAATGAAAAATAAATTAGTAAAGGCGATGACAGTAATGTCGATGTTTTCAGCAGTACAAGCAAAAGCAGAACAGATATCGAAGCCTTCATCGTTACCAACATCAAGGAGTACCTATTCTTATGGAACTTCATCATACGGAAGTACATCAAGAACTGGTTATAGTTCAGGGTACAGAACAAATTATGGAAATTATTATGTAGGAAATAATTATTACAATCCAATATACAGACCAATTACTGGAACAACACCTACAAATAATTATACATCTACAAGATATGTTACAAAAACCGAAAATGGTGTAACGACGACTACTATTTATACGACAATTAATGGGAAAACGACGGTTAGAACGATAGTAACTGGAACTCCAACGAGACCAACACAACCGATAGTTACGCAACCAAAACCAATAGAACCAACACGACCAATAGTTACAGAGCCGAAGCCAACAGAGCCAACGCAACCAATAGTGGTACAACCGAAACCGACGGAACCAACGCAACCAATAGTGGTGCAACCAAAACCAACAGAACCAACACAACCAATAGTGGTGCAACCGAAACCGACGGATCCGACACAGCCAATAGTCGTGCAACCAAAACCACAACCGCCTGTGGTGGAAAATCCAATAGTGGTACCACCAGTTGAAACGCAACCAATTAATGATGGTCCAATAATTATAAAACCAACTAATCCAATAGCAACACCTAATAAACCTGTTGCTCCAAATATTCCTGTAGGTGGAATAAGATGGAATGACAGAACGAGAGGATATGATTCGAATGATCCGAATAATAAGAGAAATGTTGAGAAAGGAATAGATGGTTCAGGAGTTATTGTTGGAGTATTAGATTCAGGATTTAATAATCCGTCAATGCAAAGAGATTTACAAATAAATTTGGGAATCGTTTCACAAATGTTCGTTCTAATAATTATGCACCTAGTGATGCGACACATGGTATCGAGGTATCAGAAATGATTGCAGGAAATACTGCGAATGGAATTGCACCTAATGCAAGAATTGTTGGAACAGATGTTACGATAACTCGTAATGGTAGAAGTGGAATAAAAGCGACTGCTGATCACTACAATTCATTGTATAATCAAGGAGCTAGAATATTTAACCAATCTTTTGGGATTGATAGTCAAGTAACAGAATTTCATAATGATCCAAATCGTAGATATTCTTCAAATTATTACGGACATCAAATGGATCAAGATGTGTTAAGATTTTGGAAAGATAAAATTAATAAAGAAAATGACGGTTCATTATTTATTTGGGCTGCAGGAAACGAAAGAGGAGATGCTAATTCATCGTTACAAGGTGGATTGCCTTACTTTGAAAAAGATTTAGAAAAAGGATGGATTAATGTTGTAGGACTTGCTGCTAGAAATGGTGGGCAGTTGAGAGATTTTTCTTGGCAAAATAGAGAGCCATATTCGAGAGCGGGAGTTTCTAAAAACTGGACAGTTTCTGCGATGGCAGATTACGTTTTTGATATTAATGGTAGAAGAATAATTTCTTCAGGATCTTCATTTGCAGCACCAGCGGTTACAGGGACAGCAGCATTAGTTAAACAAAAATATCCTTGGATGGATGGAAACCTAATAAAACAAACAATTTTATCAACTGCAACTGATATTGGAGAAGCAGGAGTAGATGATGTTTACGGTTGGGGATTATTAGATGTGGAAAAGGCTACAAAAGGGCCTGCAGCATTTGACAGTAGATTAACAGCTGACGGTGGAGACGCTAAAATGAATGTAACAGCAGGAACTTATAGTTTTGACAATGATATTACAGGAGATGTAGGGCTTGTAAAAAATGGAGCTGGAACATTAGTGTTAAATGGAGCGAGTACATTTAAAGGAAATACAACGTTGAATGAAGGAGCGGTTGTAATAAATGGAAAATCGTATACTTCAAAAGTAAATGTTGGAAGAAACGGAACGTTGGCAACTAATAATACAAGATTGGAAAATGGAATTAGTAATGGTGGAACAGTAGTTAACAATGGAAATACTTTTGTTAATGGAGGATACGTAGCTTCAGCTGATTCGAGATTAGTTTCTACTCTTGGTTCAGAAATGAAAGTTTCTGGAGAAGTTGATTTGAATAATTCGACATTAGAATTGTCAGCAGAAAAAAATGGAGAAACTCAATACGTAACTAAAAAAGGAATCCAAACTAATGCGATTACGTCTGGAACAGGAATAAAAGGTAATTTCTCTAATGTTGAAACTAGTGGATTATTGAATGGAAAAGTTGAAAAAGTTGGAGAAAATGAAATAAAAGCAACATTAAGTAGAAAAAATGTTGAAGAATATGTTGCAGAAACTAGTGATCATAAAGATGAGATTTGGAGCAATGTTGCGAGTAACTTGGAAAAATCATTTACTGCTTTAGATGAGAAAATTGATGAAAATGGAGGAGTTGTTAAGGCTACAAATGAACCATTATCAAAACAGGCAGCAGTATTACAAAATACATTGGCGACTTCTACAAAAGCAGCAGCTTTAGATAGTTTATCTGGACAAATTTATGGTTCAGCACAAGCATTGACATTCCAAAATTCTGAAACTGTAAACAAAGATTTGACAAATAGATTAACGATGTTAGGAACATTAGACAATCAAAATGGAGGAGTTTGGTTCAGTGGAATTCATGGAACTGGAAAATTAGCTCAAGATGGATTTGGAGAGGCAAAAACAAAAACTTATGCTGCACAAGTCGGAGTAGATAAGAAAATAGGAGGCAATGTAATAGTAGGAGCTGCAATAAATTATTCTAAAGCTCAAGCTGATTTCAACAGACATGGAGGAACTTCAAAAGCTGATGGAATAGGAGCTTCGCTTTATGGAAGAGTCGGAAACAAAAATAATCCTTGGTATGCTCAAGGAAGAATCGGATATGGAATTGTAGACTCTGATGTAGAAAGAGAAATTATTTTATCTGACACAGATAGAAGTGTTGCAAAAATTAATCATAAGGATAAAGTTTTATCTGGATACCTTGAAACAGGGTATGACTTTAAGAAAAATGACTTTACATTGACACCATTTGTTGGAGTAAGTCATGACAGTGTTACACGTGGTGCGTTTAGCGAGGAAAATAGCCAATTTGGATTGACGGCTGACAAAAAAACGTTTAGCCAAACAAGTGGATTGGTTGGAGTGAGAGCATCTCAAGGAATTAAATGGAAAAATGGAGTAAAAACAACGTTACAAGGATATGTAACACACCAAAGAGCCTTTAATGATGAGGACTTGAGCTTTAAAGCAAGTTATTCAGGATTACCAGGAACAGACTTTACTGTAAAAGGAATTGGATTGGAAAAATCTCAAACTTGGGCAGGAATAGGAGCGTTGACTGAATTTAATCCAAGAATGGCTTGGTATGTAAACTATGATGCTAAAATAAATAGTAAGAAAACTAACAATAATGTAATTACAACAGGATTGAGATGGAATTTTTAGTTTTTGATAAAAATAAAGCACCAAAATAATAAGGGATAAGTCTTCTGAATAAGGGGACTTTTCCTGTTAAAACATTTTTTAAAAGGGATTTATGTATGAGTAAAAGTTTGAAACGATAAAAATTATAGATTGGACTAATTTTTTAGTAGAAAGAGAGAAAAAATGAGTAATAATTTAAAAATGATTGAAAAGAAAATAAAAGCATACAGCAAAAGAACAAAAACTTTAACATTTACAAGAGGGACATTAATAAGTTTTTTGCTAACAGGTGGTATAGGTATCGTTTCACAAAATGCAGTTGCAAGGGATTTGAGAACAAGAGAAGCGAATAACATTGTTATTCAAAATGAAAATGGACTAAATAAAGGTCTGAGTGAAAATGGGACAGATGTAATAAATATTGTCAATCCAAATAGCAACGGACTTTCTCATAACAAATATAATGAATTTAATGTAGGTGAAAATAACGGAGTAATTTTAAATAATAGTAAGGTCGATGGAAATTCGGTTTTGGGTGGAAAAGTTACTGCCAATACGAATTTAACAAATAATGCGAAAGTAATTTTAAATGAAGTAAAAGGGAATAATGCTTCAAACTTAAATGGAGGAATTGAAGTATTTGGAGCAAAATCTGATTTAATAATTGCAAATGAAAATGGAATCAATGTAAATGGTGCAAACTTTATAAATACAGGTGCTTTGAATTTAAGTACAGGTCGAGTGAATTTAGAAGGAGGGAATTTAGTATTAGATACTTCTAAATCATTGAATAGTAGTTTGAATATAGGAGAAAAAGGAGTTACTACAGATTCTGATTATTTTTGGATTAATTTCTAGAACAGTTAATATTAATGGTGGAATTAACAATGCTTCAAATAAAAAGACTAATATAAATATAATTGCAGGGACAAATAAAGTTAATTTGAATACTGGGAATATTGAAAATGTGAAAGTAGATAGTGAGGCCCCTAGTTATGCGATTAATGGAAGTTCTCTAGGTTCGATGTATGGAAATAATATAAATATTATTAGTACAGAAAAAAAGGAGCTGGAGTTAAACACGAAGGAGCTATTTATTCAGAAAATGATATAGATATTCTTGTTAAAGGAAATTTAGAAAATATTGGTGGAACAATAGAAGCTAAGAAAAAAATGTGTCATTGGAAGCTGATAAAGTAGTTAATAGAAGTGTTTTTGAATGGAAGTGAAAAAGTAACAACAAAAAGAAGGAGATACAAAAATTACATAGACGAAGAGGAATTATTTATTATGATCATTCGGTAAATATAAACGATGTAAATATAGAAGATTTGGATAAATTGACAGTAAAAAGAAGCTAAAAATTACGGCTGGAAATAATGTGGAAATCAATCGTAATACAACAGGAGAAAAATCGTTCTATAGAAAAATATCGGTGGAAAAAAATAGAAGCTGGGAAAAAAATATTGTGTTAAAAGGAGATGTAGTATCTAAAGATTTACAAAAAGAAGTTACTATTAACGATTTGTTGCCATTAATAAAAAGTTAATTTACGTTGGGAACATAGAAGTTTAGTAAATAATGGATACTTCAATGGAAGAAATGCTTTTAAATGATGGTAGTTTATTAGATGCTTTTAAAAAAATTATTGCACAAAGTCCTAAAAAAATAGTGGATATTACGATGCGTTGAAACAAGTGGAAAAATCCTACTTTAAATCTTGTTTTAAATTCTGTTTTAGGAGAAGATTGGAGAGCAAGAACTACTATAAAAAAATCCATCTGAATGGAACACAGAAGGAAAAATCACTTTAAATACAAATGCAAATACTTTAATTTCAGCAAAAGAAAAACATCGTTTTACAAGGTGGAAATATTGAATTAGGAAATAAAACTAATCAAAAAAATCTAAAAAAATGTTGTTGTTGGAAACAATACAGCAGAAGGAATGTCAAATGAAATTACATTAGGAAATTCAAACAATTCAATTGAAGCTGGAAAAAAATATTTTTAATAAATGGAAATAAAATTATTTCTGGGAATACAAATATAAAATCAGGAGACGACACAGTTATTGTTTCGAAAAATGATATCGATTTATTTGGAACTAAAGTGACTGGAAAAAAATGTATTAGTTGATGCTAAAAAAGATATTAATTTAGAAACATCGATAAATACGAATGGAAAAGGAAATCAAGAAGTATCTAAAAAAACTTCATTAGAAGGGAATCTTGTAAATGTAAAAAGGAAACAATGTTCAATTAAAAAGGAGCAGACATTACAGGAAATACTAGAATTGATGTGGAAAGTTTAGGAATTGACAGTCAACAATTGTTAAATTCATCTTATGAAGAAAAACATATTGAAGGAAACAAAAAAACGTTAAATGACCATAGATATTCTACTGTTTCAAAAGGTGCTATTGTTTCAAATAATTCACAAATAAATGGAGATAACATATTGATAAATGTGAATAAAAAAATATGGATATTAAAAAAATAGTACAGTTACAGGAAATGATAAAAAAATAGTACAGTTGTAATAAACGTGGGAGAAAATTTAAATGTTTCAAACAGAGAAAATGTTTCGTATGAAAAAACAACAGACGATTTTAGAGGAAAAGATAAAGAAACTTACAAATTAGTTCGATACACAAATTCTGAAACATCGACTACATCATCTGAAGCAAGTAATGTAATATCTGGAAAAAAATCTTTATGTTTCAGCTAAAAAAATTTAGGAGTAAAAAGGAAGCGCTATAAATTCTGGAAAAGATTTAGTTTTTAGATGTTGATGGAAAAACTACTTTGAACGAAGGTATTGAGAAAAAAGTAAATAAATTAACAGATTTTTCTATGGGAAGTTCGACAAGATATACTTCTGTAGACAGCAAAGAAAAAACTTCTAATGGAAGTTCAATTAAAGGAGAAAATATAGTATTTATTTCTAAAGGAGATATTGAAAATTCTGGAGCTAAAAATAGAAGGAAATGGTAAAGTAGTTATAAAATCAGATGGAAATATTATCAATAAAGCAGTAGCTAATGAAAGTTTCTAATACGACAAATGTAACTGTAGGAATTGTAGCTTCTGGAAAAGTTGGTATAGCTGGAGTAGGAGCAAGTGGAAGCATAAATACGTTGACAAATGAATCAAGCAGTTCAGTTTCAAGCGTAAAAGATTTATTGACACCAAATAAAGATTATCTTGGTGATATTGCTAACGGAAGTGTTGGAGTTAAACTAAATGTATCGAATGAAAAAGTTGATTCTAAAAAATGGGAAAATGGTACAATAATTTCAAAAAATGATGATGTTGAAATTGCTTCAAAAGGAACATTGGATATTGGTGGTGTAGATATTGCTGGGAAAAAAGATGTTAGCTTGACAGGTAGCGATATTGAAACAACAAAATATCAAAATAGCGAAACAAAAAAAGGAAATAACTTTAATGCTGGTATAACTCAAACAGTTGATATATCAAATGAAGCAGCAAATAAAATAAATAGTATTGTAAAAGATACACACACTATTAAAGATATCGTAAAAAAAGCAATGATATTTCACAAGCAGAAAAAAAGTAGTAGAAACAGCTAAAAAAACATCAAAAAAACAGCAGAAAGTTTCCCAGAATTAGCTACAAAAGATATTTTAAATGTAGTTTCAAAACAAAACGTATCTTTAGATTACACTCATACAATTAATAAAGAAACATCGAAAAATACAAACTCGATTACTTCAGATGGTGGAAAAGTTTCATTAGAAAGCACAAAAGGCGATATAAATTTAGTTGGAACAAATATAAAAAGCAAATGATGTAGTGTTGGATAGTAAAAATAATTTGAATATTTCAGCAGGAGAAAAGCAAAAATTTGAAGAAACTGATGGAGTGAATGCTGGTTTAACAGTAACAGAAAAAATAGGAGTTAATATTAAAGACGGAGCTAATGCAAAAGTAGGATTAGGTGTGAACGCTGGATATACAGGAAGCACAAAATTAAATAATAGTGGAAAAGACTCAGTTGTTGAAGCAAATAATTTAGTGATAAAAACTGAGAAAGACACTAATTTAAATGGAGCAAAATTAACTGCTAATAATGTTAATTTAGATACAAATAATTTTAATGTTACAAATACGAAAACTAAGACATATGAAGATAGCAGAGGATTAGGAGTAAACTTTGATGCAGGAGTAGGAGCGTCTTCTAACACAGTAATATTAGTAGATGGTTCAGTTTCTGGAAACTTGTCGTATACTGCAAAAGGTGGAGTTAATGTTGAGTCACAAACAGGAATAGTGGCTTCGAATAACTTTAATGGAATAGTAAAAGGTGATGTTAACAATACAGGAGGATTATTAAAAGCAAATAATCAAAAGGCTAATCTTGTAGTTAACGGAAATGAGAATAATAAAAAAGATGTAACATTTGAAATAGAAGGTGGAATTAATGCTTCAAGTTCTATAGGAACTAATGGTGAAAACTTTAAATTAAATGGAAATATAGATCCGTTTAAAGCGAATGTTGGAATTATAAATGCAAATAGAGAAGATAAAACTGAAATTTCGATTGAAACAAAACCGATTAAAGATGTTATTACTGAAGAAAAAAATTAAAAAAAGTTTTTTTAATGGAGAAAAAAATAATGAAAATTAAGAAAATATTTTTTTCGATGATTTCTATAATTTCAATAAATAGTTTTTTTCAGTAGTAAAAAAATCAATCGGATAGTGATAGAGTTTTTAGACAATTTCAATGAACTTCAAAAAAACAAAAATATTGAAAATGAGTTGAAAAAAACTAGATAATAACACTAGAATAGAAAAATAATAAAACTGAAAATACTATAGAAAAATAATGAGAATTTAGAAAGTTATGTATTTAATACAATTAGTTTGATTGGAGAGAAGAAAAATTTCTTCTTTCCAAAAAAATATAATGGAAAAAAATATAAAAAAATAGGAATGTAACAAAAAAAGATATTTTTAAATTTAGTAAAGGAAATGTCGAATTATTATTTGAAAAAAAGGGTATATTACGACAATTGTTACGATAAATACGCTTGATATTCAAAAATAAGAATCTTGTTTTAGAAGCAAAAAAAGGATATGTTGCAAAAAAATTCTAATGCTGTTTTTTTCTAATAAAAAAAGGGAAGATTTTTAAATATATTCGATGTGGATCAAGTAATTGAAAAATATGAACACAGGATTAACTAGGGCGACAGTTGATATAGTAGCTTCAGATAAAGAAGGGTATTCAACATTGCTTGTGAATAAAGAAAGAGAAAAACAAATTGGCGGATATGTATTTTTTTAAATAATGGTCAATATAAGGATTATGGACGTGAACAATTGGGAATACAATTTTCAAGAGATAATTTACTAGGTTTAAGTGATGTATTAAATTTGGGATTTTATAAAAGATTAACCAAGAAAAGCAAAGATAATAGAGAAGACGTGTATTTTTTTGTCATATAATATTCCATTTGGATATTACAATTTTTAGATATGATATGAGTGCGTCTAAAAGTAAGAATTTAGTTGAAGGATTGAATGGGAATTATGTTAGTAAAAATGAAGTATTGAAGCAGAATTTTACTTTATCAAAAAAACATTTTTTTAGAAATCAAACTACTAAATGGAGCGGAGATCTTGGGATAAAATTAAATAAAACAAAAAAATTCTTTTTGAAGATTTAGTTGTTGATGTAAGTAGTCAAAAAAATACACGAATTTACTGGCACAAATAAATTATTTTCATAAAATTAAAAATGGAGCAATGTATGCTTCTTTTGGTTATGAACGTGGTTTAAAAGTGGTTCGGAGGTGCTGGTGATGACAAAGATTCAGTGAAAAAAACCTTATAAAAAAAGAATTTGACAAATACAATTTTGATTTTTCTTTTAAATAAAAAAATTTTTATGTTAACTAAAAAAATCAAGCGGCAAATTACAAATTAAATATAGGTGCTTCCTATTCAGACGACAGATTGCTTTCGAGAAATAAATTTGATATTGGAAGTGAGTACACAGTCAGAGGATTTAAAGAAAGTTCTGTTTCTGGAGACAAAGGTATTTATATAAATAATACATTAACTTTATTAAATAAAAAAATTTTTTTCTCCATTTATAGGATTGGATTTTTGGAATATCTAAAGATAAAGATTTAGATTTTTGTGGATAAAAATAGCGGGAATGGCTGCTGGAGTTAAGTATAATAAGAACAATTTAAATATGTCGTTAACTTTTTTTCAAAAACCTTTAAAAAAAGATCAAAAGGTATGCCAAAAGAGTCGAATCCTATTTATTACAATATTTCTTATAGTTTTTTTAGCAAAAAAACTATTAATAAAATATATGGTTGGTATAAAAAAACCTATATTTTACATTATAGTATTTTTTTGATAAAATAAATTTGAGAATTGAACAAATTAAAATTAGGAGGAAAAAAATGTTATTATTAGTCATACTATTACTGATTATTCAACTGGGAATTATTACAAAAACAAAATAATAAATATAGTGCCTTAAAAGTCTATATGAATGATTCAGTTTGTAAGTCAGTAGAAGTTGCTAAATATTATTCTAATTAATTTTTTTAGAATAATAAATTAACATTTTTACTCGAAATCATTTATGCGGTAGCAAATATTAGTAATTAAAAGTTACATTTAACTTTTTAAGGCGATTCAAAAAGGGTCGCCTTTTTTTATTTTGCAAGTTTTTTTCGATATAGTGTATAATGTTAAAAAACAAAATATAAAACAAAAAATATGAAACAGGAGAGTGAAATCAAAATGTCAGGAAATGGAAAAGGAAGAAGTGATAATTTAACAAAAGGTGCAGCAAGAGCGCCACATAGATCATTATTAAAAGGGTTAGGTTTCATAGGAGATGAAATGGAAAAACCAATAATTGGGATTGCAAACTCATTTAATGAAATAATACCAGGGCATGTTCATTTGAAAAACTTGGTTCAATCTGTAAAAGATGGAATTAGAATGGCTGGAGGAGTTCCAATGGAATTTAATACAATTGGAATTTGTGATGGACTTGCGATGAATCATATTGGGATGAAATATTCGCTGGTTACAAGAAATATAATTGCAGATTCGATTGAAGCAGTTGCTATGGCTACTCCATTTGATGCGATTGTGTTTATGCCAAGCTGTGATAAAGCAGTGCCTGGAATGTTGATTGCTGCGGCAAGATTGAATATACCTTCAATATTTGTAAGTGGAGGAGCAATGCTTGCAGGAGTTTATAAAGGTAAAAAAATTGGATTAAGTAATGTATTTGAAGCGGTTGGAGCTTATAACACTGGGCAAATTACTAGAAAAGAATTAAATTCTGTAGAAGAAATGGCTTGTCCGACTTGTGGATCATGTGCAGGAATGTATACTGCAAATACTATGAACTGTTTGACAGAAGCACTTGGAATGGGACTTCCTGGAAATGGAACTGTTCCAGCAGTATTTTCAGAAAGAGCAAGACTTGCTAAAAAAGCAGGAATGCAAATTATGGAAGTTTTAAAAGCAGATTTAAGACCAAGCGATATTTTAACAAGAGAAGCATTTGAAAATGCAGTTGCAGTAGATATGGCACTTGGAGGATCTTCTAATACAGCGTTACATTTACCTGCGATTGCTCATGAAGCTGGAATTGACTTGACTTTAAGTGACTTTAATGAAATTGCGCAAAAAACTCGTCAAATTTGTAAATTGTCACCATCTGGAGAATACTTCATTGAAGACTTGTATAGAGCGGGTGGAGTTACTGGAGTTATGAAGAGATTGCTTGAAAATGAAAGATTGCATGGAGATGCGAAAACTGTAGCATTGCAAACACAAGGAGAATTAGCAAAAGATGCATTCATTAATGATGACGATGTAATCAAACCTTGGGATAAACCAGCTTACAAAACTGGAGGAATTGCTGTATTGAAAGGGAACTTGGCACCAAATGGATGTGTTGTTAAAGAAGGTGCGGTAGATCCAGAAATGTTGCAACATACAGGACCTGCGAAAGTATTTAATAGTGAAGAAGAAGCCGTTAAAGCGATTGTTGGTGGAGAAATTGTAGCAGGAGATGTTGTAATTATTAGATATGAAGGACCAAAAGGTGGACCGGGAATGAGAGAAATGTTATCGCCAACAGCTATGATTGCAGGAATGGGTCTTGATAAGGATGTTGCGTTAATTACAGATGGAAGATTCTCTGGAGCTACGAGAGGTGCTTCGATTGGACACGTTTCGCCAGAAGCTGCTTCAGGTGGAAATATTGCGATTGTTCAAAATGGAGATATTGTGGAAATTGATATTCCAAACAGATCAATTAATATTAAAATCTCTGATGAAGAAATTGAAGCTAGAAAAGCTAAATTGGAACCATTTAAACTTCAAGTAAAAGGATACTTGAAAAAATATGCTATGCATGTGTCTTCTGCAGATAGAGGAGCAATTGAAATTTTAGAAGATTAGTAGCAAGATTGAATTATAGTGTGTATTAAAAAAATATGGCAAGGGGTTTAGAATAAAACTCCTTGTTAAAAAATATTAGTTTTAAAAAATTTTTTAAGAAGGTGACGAAATTGCATAAACTATATGATTTTATAGAAGCAAGAGAAAGATTAAATACTGTGATTACTAAAACTAAATTGATTCACAGTAGCATTTTTTCCAATGAAACTGGAAATGAAGTTTATATTAAACCAGAAAATTTGCAAAGAACAGGTGCATTTAAAATAAGAGGTGCTTATAATAAAATTGCGAAATTGACAGAAGAAGAGAAAAAAAGAGGAGTAATTGCAGCATCGGCTGGAAATCATGCACAAGGTGTGGCATTAGCTGCTCAAAAATTGGGAATTAAGGCTGTAATTGTTATGCCTAAGCATACTCCGCTTATTAAGGTTGAAGCGACTAGAAGATATGGTGCGGAAGTTATTTTAACTGGGGAAGTTTACGACGAGGCTTATGAGTATGCAAAAAAATTGCAGGAAAAAGAAGGGTACACTTTTGTACATCCATTTAATGATGAAGATGTAATTGAAGGGCAAGGGACTATTGCTTTAGAAGTTTTGGAGGAATTGCCTGATGCGGATATTATTTTGGTGCCAATTGGTGGAGGAGGACTTATTTCAGGAATTGCTTCGGCTGCGAAATTAAAAAATCCATTGATAAAAATAATTGGTGTTGAGCCAGAAGGTGCAGCGAGTGCATTAGAGGCTAGAAAAAGTCATCATGTGGTTGAACTTGATGAAGCAAATACAATTGCAGATGGAACAGCTGTTAAAAAAATTGGTGACATTACATTTGACTATATTGAAAAATATGTAGATGACATAGTTACTGTATCTGATTATGAGTTAATGGCGGCATTTTTTTGGTCTTGGTTGAAAAAAACACAAAATTGTTGCGGAAAAATTCGGGAATTTTTGGCTGTGGCAGGATTGAAAAAAATTGAATGTTACAGGGAAAAAGATAATTTCAATAATAAGTGGTGGTAATATAGATGTATTAACTATTTCATCTATGATTAATAAAGGATTGGTAGCTAGAGGAAGAATTTTTTTACATTTGCGGTTGATTTGCCCTGACAAACCAGGACAATTGGTGGCTGTATCGCAAATTCTTTTCGGAACAAAAATGCGAATGTAATTAGACTTGAACATAATCAGTTTAAAAAAATTTAGACAGATTCCATGAAGTTGAATTGCAAGTTACAGTTGAAACAAATGGAGAAGAACATATTAATAAAAATAACTCAAGAATTTGAGAAAAAAAGGATATATAATTAGAAGATTGAATGCACAAGCAATGATTGATGATTAGAAAATAAAAAAAATTAAGAAAAGGTGGTTGAAACAATGAGTGAAACTAAGATGATAAACGGTGGTAGAATTTTACTAGAATCGCTACACAGATTAGGAATAACAGATATTTTTTTGGATATCCGGGAGGAGCGGTAATTCCAATATTTGATGAAATTTATAGTTATGAAAAAAATAAATTACTATTTTTGCAAGACATGAGCAAGGATTGTCACATGCGGCAGATGGTTATGCGAGAGTTTCTGGAAAAAGTGGGAGTTTGTCTTGCGACTTCAGGGCCTGGTGCGACAAACATGGTTACAGGAATAATGACAGCACATATGGATTCTGTACCAATGATTGCGATAACTGGACAAGTTAGATCAAATTTATTGGGAAGAGATAGCTTTCCAAGAAACTGATACAGTTGGAATTACAATGCCAATTACAAAATGTAATTATTTGATTCAAAACATAAAAAGAAATACCTAGAGTTGTAAAAAGAGGCTTACTATATTGCAACAACAGGTAGACCAGGACCAGTTCTTATTGATATTCCAAACGATATTCAAGTTCATCAAATTCCATATGAAGAATTTGAGAGATTATTTGATGAAAAAATTGAATTGGAAGGATATTCGCCAACTTATGAAGGACATCAAGGTCAAATTAAAAGAGCAATTAAATTGATAAAAGAAGCGAAAAAACCGTTGATAATTGCAGGAGCGGGAGTTTTGAAATCGAAAGCATCGAAAGAATTGTTTGACTATGCTGAAAAGACACAAACACCTGTGGCTACGACATTACTTGGATTGGGAGCATTTCCTGAATCGCACGAATTATCTCTTGGAATGTTAGGAATGCACGGAACTGTACCAGCGAATTATGCGACAGATGAGGCAGATTTAGTAATTGCGGCTGGAATCAGATTTGATGACAGAATTGCTGGAAATCCTAATAAATTTATTGAAAATGCAAAAGTTATTCACATTGACATTGATCCAGCTGAAATTGATAAGAATAAAAGGGCTGATGTGCCAATTGTTGGGGATTTAAAACATGTATTAACTGATATTAATGCTGAAATTGAACCACAAACTCATGAAGAATGGGTTAAAAAAGTTGTTGAATGGAAAAAAGAATATCCATTAGGACATAGAGAAGTTGGAGAAGATAAATTGCTTCCACAAGAAGTTCTAAAAGCGATTGACGATATTTTGCAAGGGGATACAATTGTTGTAACTGATGTTGGTCAACACCAAATGTGGGCTGCTCAATATTTCACTTACAAAAATCCTGATTCAATCGTAACTTCAGGAGGAGCTGGAACAATGGGATTTGGACTTCCTGCGGCAATTGGAGCACAAATTGGAGCACCTGATAAAAAAGTTGTGTTAATCGTTGGAGATGGTGGTTTCCAAATGACATTGCAAGAATTAATGATGATTAAACAATATAATTTGCCAATAAAAGTTGTTATCTTGAACAATTCTTACTTAGGAATGGTTAGACAATGGCAAGAATTGTTTAAAGACAGAAGATACTCATTCGTTGATTTGGAAATAAATCCAGATTTCATCAAAATTGCAGAAGCGTATGGAATTAAAAATGCAAAACTTACAAACAAAGAAGATTTGAGAACAAAATTGAAAGATTTAATATTATCTGATGAAGGTGTGTTAATCGAATGTGTTGTTGAAAAAAAGAAGAAAAATGTATTCCCGATGATTCCAGCAGGAAAAAAACTGTAAGTCAAAATGATCGGAAAGAAAGGTGTGTTAGAAAATGAATAGAGAGCATGAAATTTTTAATAATTGCAAAAAAATACTGATGGAATTGTGTCGAGAATAATGTCTTTATTCAATAGAAGAGGATATTCTGTTTTAAAAAAATGACAGCAGGAGTTACAAATAAACCTGGTTATGCGAGATTGACAATGACAGTAGAAGGAGACGATAAAACATTAAATCAAATTCAAAAACAAGTTTATAAAATTGTAGATGTTGTAAAAGTAAAAGTTTTTCCCAGTTGAAAAATGTTATTAGAAGAGAATTGATGTTAATAAAAAGTGAAATCTGATCCAGAAACTAGAGCACAAATCGTTCAAGTTGCAGATATTTACAGAGGAAAAGTTTTAGATGTGTCACCAACTTCATTAGTTATTGAACTTACAGGAAATGTGAAAAAATTGCGTGGATTTGTGGAAATTATGCACAATTATGGAGTTTTGGAAATTGCAAAAACTGGGGTTGTAGCGATGAGTCGTGGAGAAAAAAATTATAAAAGATACAGTACTTAAATAGACTAAAAATACTGAAGAAAAAGGAAAGAGATTATGAATAATTTTTATAGAATTAAAAAAATTAAAGAATCTATTAGAAGGCAATGGAAAAGAGAGTGATATAGATTCAAATAAATTATTAGAAGAATTGAAAAAGATACTAGGAGAAAATAATCCATATGGTGAAAGTTTAAAGGCTCCAAAAAGATGTATGTGAATGCTGTGGTAAATAAAAATGAAAGGATATTTCACAGTACAAAAAAATCAAAAAAAGAAAAAAATTTGATATAGAATGTTCTTTAAATTGCAAATATGCGAAAAATGAAGTTCCAGAAAAAAACAACAAGAACTTTTATCTTGAAATGGAAAATGTCAACAACGTTATTAAAACTTTACATCATACAGAAGATGTAGTAAAAGAAAAAAATATTTTTAATAAATTATTATCTTTAACACAAGCTGGTTTTAGTTGGCAATACAGCACAACCATCACTTGCCTTAAGATCATTAGAAGTACTTAAAGAAGAAATAATTTTTTTAACGAAGGTAAGAGAATAAAAAAATAGTTATAAAAAAAGATTAGGAAGTATTGCAGGAGTAATTTTTTTCTCATTCTAATTCTTATTTATTTAATATTTCAAAAATATGAATTTACTCAATCATTTTTTTAATGTATCTTAGAGTTTTTTATGGGTTCACTTGTTGGAACATGGATTTCATTTGGCGTTAGAAAAATTTAACATAATTTTTTTGAACATTTAAGTATAATAGAAGAAGATATGATGGAGCCTTTTTATTAGATTAATCTACATAGGAATTTGTTCAATAATTTTATTATTATTTTTTTAAATACGGGATTTTTTTAAAGTATTAATATCGGGAATTTATCAACTTCAGAGATAAAAAGTAAATAATGAAATGCAATGTACTATAGGAATATTATGTGGATTAATTGAAAGTAAAATAGGCATAAATATATATAATAAAGCTATTACTATATTTAAATAATAAAAACATGTAGAAGGGAAATTATTAAAATGAGTGTAAGTCAGCATTGGGAAAAGGAAAAGTATGAGAAAAATGCACGGTTTGTTTCTGATTATGGGAAGGAACTGATTGAATGGCTGAATCCGAAAAAGGATGAATATATTTTGGATTTAGGCTGTGGAGATGGTGTATTGACTAAGGAAATTTCAAAATATGGGTGCAAAGTTTTGGGACTGGATGGAAGTCAGAAATTTGTTGAAGCGACTAGAAAATTGGGAGTTGATGCGATACAAGGCGATGCACAGAACATGAATTTTGAAAATGAATTTGATGCAATTTTTTCCAATGCGGCACTTCATTGGATGACAAATCCTGATAAAGTTTTGGAAGGAGTGGCAAAGGCACTCAAAAAAGGTGGACGATTTGTGGTCGAAATGGGTTGCAAAGGAAATGTGGAAAAAATAGAAAATGCAATGTTTGAAGTTGCAAGAAGACATAGTTTTAAAGCTGTAAAATGCTGGTTTTTTCCGACAGAAAAAGAAGAAACAGAATTACTTAATAAATATGGCTTAAAAGTGAAAAGAATGATAAGTTTTTCTCGTCCAACTTTACTTCCAACAGGGATAAAAGGATGGCTACAAACCTTTTCTGCACCTGCTTTTGTGAATATTCCGAAAGAAATGCACGAAAAATTGATCGATGAAATAGCTGAAAAAGTGGAAAAAGAGCTTGAAAAAAATGAAAATGGACAGATTATAGCTGATTATGTAAGATTGAGATTTGAAGCTGTGAAGGAATAGTAAATTTTTTTGTTTTTTTAAAGTGAAATTTTTTTAGAGTGAATATTTTTGAAAGAAATTTTTTTGAATTTGATAAATTGAGATATAGAAAAATAAAAAGAGTGAAACAAGAAAAATTAATTTACAAGGAGAATAAGACAATGAAAAAGCATATTAAAATATTCGATACAACACTAAGAGATGGAGAACAAACACCAAGAGTTAATCTTAATGCTGAAGAAAAATTGAGAATTGCAAAACAATTGGAAAGTTTGGGAGTGGATATAATTGAAGCTGGGTTTGCTGTGGCATCGCCTGGAGATTTTGAAGCTGTAAAAATGATTGCTGAAAATGTAAAAAATTCAACAGTTTGTAGTTTGTCAAGAGCTGTGAAAAAAGATATTGAAGCAGCAGGGGAGGCTCTAAAAGGTGCGGCAAAACCAAGAATTCATACATTTATTGCAACTTCGCCTATTCACAGAGAGTTTAAGCTGAAAATGACAAAAGAGCAAATTCTTGAAAGAGTAAAAGAAATGGTGGAACTTGCAAAATCATTTGTTGATGATGTTGAATTTTCTTCAGAAGATGCGACCAGAACAGAAAAAGAATTTTTGGTAGAGGTGTATGAAACAGCTATAAAAGCTGGAGCAACTACATTGAATGTACCTGATACTGTAGGTTACAGAACTCCAAATGAAATGTTTGAACTTATAACTTATTTGAGAAAAAATGTAAAAGGAATTGAAAATGTTGATATTTCTGTGCATTGTCACGATGATTTGGGACTTTCTGTAGCAAATTCAGTTGCGGCAATTCAAGCTGGAGCAACTCAAATTGAATGTACAATTAACGGACTTGGAGAAAGAGCTGGAAATACTTCACTTGAAGAAATTGCAATGATTTTGAAAACAAGAAAAGATTTATTTGAAGAATATTACACAAACATTGACTCAAAACAAATTTATCCAACAAGTAAATTAGTAAGCCTTTTGACAGGAGTTACAACACAGCCAAATAAAGCAATTGTTGGAGCAAATGCATTTGCACACGAATCAGGAATCCATCAACACGGAGTTTTAGCAAATCCTGAAACTTATGAAATTATGAGTCCTGAATCTGTAGGAAGAAATCCAGATAGCTTGGTACTTGGAAAACATTCAGGAAAACACGCTTTTATACAAAAGTTGGAATCTTTAGGATTTGACCATGTTGGAAGTGACAGAGTAGAAGAATTATTCGCACAATTTAAAAAATTAGCAGACAAGAAAAAATATGTTTTAGATGAAGATATTATCGCATTAGTCGCTGGAGATGCAGCAAAAATCGAAGGAAGAATCAAATTAACTCACTTTGAAATTTCAAGACAGGAAGGTAAAAAACCAAAAGCTACAGTTACAATCGACTTAGATGGAGAAAAATTGGTTAAAGAAGCACTTGGAGATGGACCAGTTGATGCGGCTTACAATGCAGTAAACTTAGCAGTGAATGACACTTTTGTCTTAGAAGAATATAAATTGGAAGCAATTACAGGAGATACAGATGCACAAGCACAAGTTGTTGTTATAATTGAAAAAAATGGAAACAGATTTATCGGTAGAGGACAAAGTACAGATGTGGTTGAGGCTAGTATTAAGGCTTATATTAATGGTATAAATAGACTTTATAATAAATAGTTTTTCTTTTTGAAGAGGTGAAAAATTATGCCTAAATTGGTTATAAATGATAAATCAGGTAAAAAAATACTTCAATGAATTTTTTTCTGGATGATAAAGTTATAAAAATTTAAAGAAAAATAAAAAAAGAAATTGAAAATGTAGATTATGGAGAACATACAATTAAAGTACGAACTTTGTATTTTTAAAAAGTTCTGAACAAAAAAATAAATATTGAAAAAGAAGTTACAGAAATTGAAATAAAACAAAAATTATAGGGTATATTTACTTTTTTTGTATGTTTAGTTATAATTTCATTACTTGGAGTTTTTCTTGAAAATAAAACTAAAAAAATAGAAGCTAGTAAAGGTTTTTTTATATGATTTTTATTTGTTATAGTGATGAATCTATATTTTGTTTTTTTGGAAATCCTTTAGTTTTTGAAAGTAAAAGAGTAAATAAAAAAATATTGATTTATATAAGGTAATTTTAAGCAAAAACTCGCAATTTTCAGACAATGAATACTCAATTGACCAATTTTTTTCAGACAAATGACTCTTGATACAGGAATGAAATCTGACAGAGGGTTTGATTTTGATAAAGAAGTTGTTGCGAAGGCTCTTGCTGCCACTATTGATGAAGTATACAAGAGAATAAGTAAAAAAATCTATACTTATTAGCCATTCTCAAGGAGGTTCTCCAGATTGGCTAAAGCACCTATTTATACAAAAAAAATATAAAAGCAATAGTTGCAATTGAACCTGGTGGACCTGCAGCAGAAAAATAGTATAGAATACAAAAAAATTATTGGCACAAAAAAATACCTATAGCATTTTTATTTTGGTGATTACATTGAAAAATGGAGATCCTAAAATTTTTATCAACTCCAATTTGGCAGGAAAGATTGGAAAAAAATGTAAAAAAATTTTGTAAAAAAATTACAATGATGAAGGCGGAAATTCAGTTTTATTTGAACTTCCAAAAGAAGGTATTTTTGGAAATGATCATTTTATATTTCAAAATTTAAATAATGATATTGTGGCTGATCATGTAGAAAAAAATGGATTAAAGGATTATAAAAAAATCGAATAAATAGACTTTATAATAAAAGGGAGGGATTTTTGATGGAAATATCAAATAATTACATTAATGAAATAAAGAAAAATACTTAAAAATGCTAGACAAAAAAAGCATATACCGCTGTAAATTCGGCGATGGTGGAAGCATATTGGGAAATTGGAAGAAGAATTGTAGAAGAAGAACAGAACGGGAAAGAAAGAGCTGAATACGGGAAAGAAATTATCAAAAAAATTTATCAAAAAGAATTGACAGAAGAATTTGGAAAAGGTTTTGGTGAAAGAAATATTCGGAATATTAGACAGTTTTATGTACTATTTTTCAGATTATGAAAAATGGAAATCACTGATTTCCAAATTAACTTGGACACACATTCAAAAAGTTTTAAGAATTTCTGATGAGAAAGCTAGAATATTTTTATTTAACAGAAGCAGCAGAAAATATGTGGTCTGTAAGAACTTTGGATAGGAATATATCTACACTTTACTATGATCGTATTGTTGCAAGTATTGATAAAAAAAGACAGTTGAAGATGAAATGAAAGATAAGACAAAAAAACTACAAGCAGAAGAATTTATAAAAAAATCCAGTAGTTTTGGAGTTTCTAGATTTACCAACAAATATGTCTTATACAGAAAATGAATTAGAGAAAGCACTAACAGATGATATTCAAAAAGTTTATGATGGAACTTGGAAAAAGGTTTTGCATTTGTGGAAAGGCAACAGCATATTCGTACAGAAAAATTCAGATTTTTTTATATTGATTTGGTATTTTATAACTATATTTTTGAAATGTTTTGTTATAGTAGAGTTAAAAACTGAAAAAAATTAACACATCAGGATATTGGACAACTTGATATGTATGTAAGAATGTATGATGACTTAAAAAAAACAAGAAAATGATAATCCAACAATAGGACTTCTTCTTTGTACGGAAACAGACAGAACTATTATAAAGTATTCGGTTTTTGAATGATAATAAAAAAATCTTTTTGCAAGTAAATATATAAATTATCTGCCTAGCGAAGAGGAATTAATAAATGAAATAGAAAGGCAGAAGACATTGTTTGAAAGTAAAAAGAATAATGAAGTGGAATATTAATTAGAAAATTGATTACGGAGAGAAGGAAATTTAAAAATGAAAACAGTAATTTTTCTCACACCCATGGAATGGAAGTTTCAATAAAGCAATTTTTAGATAAAGTAGTGGAAAAGTTGGAAGAAATAAAAAGAAAAAAATATACGATTATAGATTTGAATAAAGATGGATTCAATCCTGTGATGACTGAAAAAAAGATTTGGAGTTGTATTCGCAAGGAAAAAAAGTGCTGATCCTTTAGTTCTGAAATATCAGGAAATTTTTGAAAAAAATACAGATGAATTAATATTGATTTTTTTCCGATTTGGTGGATGTCGTTACCTGCGATATTAAAAAGGATTTTTTTGGATAAAGTTATGTTGAGAGGATTTGCTTATGAAAGTGGGAAATATGGAATAAAAGGACTTTTACCAATAAAATCGGCTAAAATGATTACAACGGCTGAAGCACCAAAGTTTTTATTAAATATAATGGGATTTGGAATGACGATGAGAAAAGCGAATCTCGGTGGAGTTGGAATAAAAAACACAAAATGGATTCATTATAGTTTAAGAGCAAAAGGAAAAGCTGAAGACAGGAAGAAATTTCTTGAAAAAGTTGGTAAATTTGTGAGTGAATAGAAATTGGATTGGCATTTATTTTATTTAGAAGGAGAAAAAATGAAGGCAAAAAGTTGGATTATTAAATTTCTATTGATTTTTGCGGGATTAATTGTGATATTTTTAATTTATGCTCATTATGAGTACAGGCATATTAAAAATTAGGACAATTGAGGTAAAGTCAAAAGATATTCCAAAAAGAATTTGATGGGAAAAAGAGTGCTATTTGTAGCAGATTTTTCAGTATGATACGATGACACGGTTTAATAGAAAAACAGCAGAAAAAAAGGCAATTGAACTGATTAATGCACAAAAAAAGGATATGATTCTTTTAGGTGGAGATTATGCGACTTGGGAGAAAAAAATATTCCTAAGTTTTTATGAAGATGCTAAAAAAATATTAAAAATTCCTGAACTTGGAGTATATGCGATTTATGGAAATCATGAGTATCCAGGTGAAAAAGGAAACTGCTGAAAAATATGAAAAAAACTTGGATTTAATTTGCTTACAGATGAAAAATAGAAAAGTAACGATAAATAATGAGAAAAATATACATCGCTGGAGTGACTGATTTGTGGCATGGAAAACCTAATGCGAAAAAAGCTCTTGAAGGTATGAAAAAAGAAGACTTTGTGTTGTTTTTAACTCATAATCCTGAATATTTTGAGCAAATGTCGGAAGCTGAAAAGGAAAAAACTGATATGATTTTAGCAGGGCATACTCACGCTGGACAGGTTACTTTTTTTGGAAAAAAATTATTGTATCAGCAGTGAAGGATAAGAAAAAAATATGGCTACGGAATGAAAAGAATACGGCGGACATAAAATTTATATTACTTCTGGAGTTGGTGGTGCTTTTCTTGAGATGTTTATTCGATTTTTTGCACAACCTGAGATTGTGATTTTTGAGTTGAAGAGAATTAATTAAAATTTGGAAGTGGTGCGATATGGAAGATAAAGAATTAAAGAAGTTAGCGAAAGATATTTTTTTGAAAAAAATTAAAAAAAGTATTATGAAATAGCAAAAAGAAATGATTGTTGCAGATGCTTCGGTCAGTGCTTCGAAAGAAATAAAAATAACGGATAGTAAAATTGAAGGGATTCCGTATATTCCAAAAGGAAGAAAAATTCCAACAAATTCAGAAGGGAAACAGTTTATGTTTCTTGCACAGATAAATTGTGTTGATTTAAAGGGTCTAGAAGATTTTTCCAAAAGAAGGGATTTTTGCAATTTTTGGGTTTTAGGAGATGACTTGATGGGATTGGATTTTGATAACAGTACAAATCGGAATGGTTTTGATGTAATTTATTATGAGAAAATTGAAGATTGCTATTCGGAAGATGAATTTAAGAAGATGTATAATCCTTACAGATATGACCCAGCATGGGACTTTTTGATATCACATCATCCTTGCAAAATGGAATTTTTCTTTAGGAAAGCAAAAAGAGAATTTAGATTATGACTTTTTAGATATTTTATTTGAAAAAAAGTATGGGAAGAAGAAAATTTTTAAATTTGATAAAAAGATAAATTATCTGAAGAAGTGGAAGAAATTTATGGATATGAATTTTTATGAAGAAAAATATTGGCACAAAATGTAATGGATTTCCATTTTTTTACACAATCTGAACCAAGAAAAAGGCGATGAAATGAATGAATACGATACTTTGTTATTTCAAATTAATAGTGGAAAAGAAATAATGATTGGAGATTGTGGAGTGATGAATTTCTTTATTAATCGTGAAAAAGTTGAAAAAAATAAAGATTTTTTTCAGATGTTTTTTTATAATTGGGATTGTTATTGATTGTTTTACGAAAGGTCTGAAAGTCAATGAAGTTTAAATTTTTTTAAATTGTATATTTTTTTGATATGTTTTTATATTTGGCGGTGTACTGTATTCGGATGAAAAAAAGACAAGTTGAAGAAAAAGAAGTTGAAATTATTGATGGAAAGTCCTATGTAAAAGGAGAAAATAAGCCGTTTTCAGGGAATATAATAGTTCGATATGATAGTGGAGAAATTTCAAGTGTATATGCTCTTAAGGAAGGGTTGAGGCAGGGAATAACAAATTATTATTATAAAAAAATGGAAAATTAAAAAGCCGAACTTATTTATGTTAATGATAAACTAAACGGAAATATGAAAGAGTTTTATGAAAACGGAAATATTCAATCAGAAACAGAATATAAAGATGATGTTTTATACGGAAAAAAAGAATAGAACGGTATGAAAATGGGAACTTGAAAACAACATCTGAATGGAATCGATTTTTTTGGATGGAGAAAAAAATAGAATATCATAAAAAAATGGTAAAATTAAGAAAAAAAGAAATTTATAAAAAAATGGGGAGGTGCAGAAAGATGGGTTAAGTAAATTTTTGGAATATCTTGGTAATATTAGCATTTGGAATACCATTTTTTTGCTTTTTACCGTTTTTCTTTCTTCAAAAATATATAAACAGTTTCCAAAGGTAAAATTACTAGATGAATATCAGAAAGAAAAAAATGTTAGAAATTTTTGGTAAAATATAATTTACAAATACCATCTTTACATTCAAGTTATTCTATTAATGGAACTGGAACAACTTATGTAAAAAAATTAGAAATTTTAAAAATTAGAGAAGAAAAAAATTTTCAATTTCAGCAAAAAGTGTATTCAGTATTTTTGGATGCCAATGCCGTATATTATTGGATATATAGTTTGCCATGATAAAGATAAAATAATTTCTTCTTTTTTTCAAAAAGAAAGCTTTCAGAAAATAAAAAGATGAAATGCAGGAAAAAAATTTTTGTGAGGAAAAATAAAGATTATACCTGATAGAAAGTTGGGAAAATGGATATAAAAAAACTATAAATTTTTGAGTATTTTTTTAGATTTATCAATAAGAATAACATATCACTCAAATGCGATTGAAGGAAATACATTGACACTAAATGAAACTGCTACGATTATTTTTAGATAGTACGCTACCTGGAGGTAAGAGTATTCGTGAGGTTTTTGAAGTTTTGAATCATAAAAAGGCAATTGACTATATGTTGACTGAACTTGCAAATGACCAAAAATTGGATATTTATGTGATTAAAAATATAAATAAGGAAATTTTTAGACAGGTTGAATAATAATGCTGGAAATTTTAAAAATAGCAGTAATGCAATAATTGGTGCAGATTTTGAAACTTCTACACCAAGTCAAGCACCTGTCCTTACAAAAAATTGGATTGAAAACTTGAATTATCGGTTGAAATTGTGTAAAAATGATGATGAAAAGTTGTCAGAAATATTAAATTCTCATATAGAATTTGAGAGAATTCATCCTTTTAGCGATGGAAATGGACGAACAGGAAGGCTGATTATGCTGTATTTGTGTTTTCAGGAAAATATAAGTCCGTTTGTGATTGAAAAAAATGATAGAGCATTGTATATGAACTATTTAAGGGAACAAAAATGCAGATATTATTTTTAGATAAAGTGAAGGAATTGCAAGAATTTGAAAAAGAAACGAATGGAACAATTTTAAATAGGTTAATAAATAAATAAAAAAATTTGGAGAGAAAAATCGGAGGAGAAAAAAATGTCAGAAATTAAAAAAATGAAGCGAAAAAAACCAAAAAAACTTTGTTTGATAAAGTTTGGGAAAAAAACATGTGATTACGGGAGAACCTGGAGAAGCACAACTTTTGTATATTGATTTGCACTTGATTCATGAAGTTACTTCGCCACAAGCGTTTTCAGGATTGAGAATTGCAGGGAGAAAGGTTAGAAGACCTGACTTGACATTTGGGACAATGGATCACAATACGCCAACAATTATGGCTGATAGAATGAATATTAAAGATAAAGTTTCAAAGGCACAGTTGGATGCGTTGTCGGCTAACTGTAAAGAATTTGGAATTGAATTGGTTGATATGTTTAATGAAAATAATGGAATTGTGCATATGGTTGGACCTGAACAAGGGTTGACACAGCCTGGAAAAACTGTAGTTTGTGGAGATAGCCATACTGCGACTCATGGAGCTTTTGGAGCTTTGGCATTTGGAATTGGAACAAGTGAAGTGGAACATGTTTTGGCAACACAGACAATTTGGCAAAAGAAACCAAAAACAATGGGAATTGAAATAACTGGTGAATTGCAAAAAGGTGTTTATGCGAAGGATATAATTTTACATATTATTAAAACTTACGGAATTGGTCTAGGAAATGGGTATGCATTTGAATTTTTTGGAGATACAATTAGAAATATGTCAATGGAAGGAAGAATGACTATTTGTAACATGGCAATTGAAGGAGGAGGGAAATCAGGAATTATCGCACCTGATGAAACTACTTTTGAATATGTAAAAGGAAGAAGATTTGCACCAAAAGGCGAAGAATTTGATAAAAAAGTGGCTGAATGGAAAGAATTGTACACAGATTCTGTAGATGCATTTGACAAATACATAAAAGTTGATGTTTCAAACCTTGAACCACAAGTAACTTGGGGAACAAACCCTGAAATGGGAATTGGAATAAGTGAAAGATTCCCTGAAATTAAAGATGTAAACTATGAAAGAGCATACAACTACATGGGACTTACACCAGGAGGATCACCTTACGATATTCCATTAAAACATGTATTTATCGGATCTTGCACAAACGGAAGATTAGCAGACTTAGAAATTGCAGCAAAAATTGTAAAAGGAAAAAAAGTTGCTCCAAACATTACAGCAGTAGTCGTTCCAGGATCACAACTTGTTAAAAAAGCAGCTGAAGAAAACGGAATCGCACAAATATTCAAAGACGCAGGATTTGAGTGGAGAGAAGCAGGATGCTCAACTTGTTTAGGAATGAACCCAGACTTAATTCCAAGCGGAGAACACTGTGCGTCAACTTCAAACAGAAACTTTGAAGGAAGACAAGGAAAAGGAGCAAGAACTCACTTAGTAAGTCCAGCAATGGCAGCAGCAGCGGCAATTTATGGAAAATTTGTGGATGTTAGAGAATTGGATGAAGTGAAATAGAAAAATTTTTTGAACTTTTAAAATAAAAATGCAAGATAAGGAGAATAAAATATGAAACCATTTACAAAATATGAAGGAACAATTGTTCCAATAATGAATAACAACATAGATACAGATCAATTAATTCCAAAAACAATATTTGAAAAAGTGTCGAAAAAAACAGGATTTGGAAAAACATGTTTTTCGATGAGTGGAGATATAACGAAGACGGATCTGACAATATGGATTTTAATTTGAATAAGCCAGAATACAAAAATGGAACAATTTTGATTACTGGAGAAAATTTTGGTTGCGGATCGAGTAGAGAACACGCTGCTTGGGCATTGCAAGATTATGGAATTCATGTAATCGTGGCTGGAGGATATTCAGGAATTTTCTACATGAACTGGTTAAACAACGGACATTTGCCAATAACATTGCCAGAAGCAGATAGAATCGAATTATCAAAATTGTCTGGAGATGCGAAAGTTACAGTTGATTTGGAAAACAATAAATTGATTGCGAATGGAAAAGAATATGTTTTTGAGTTGGAAGAAAGCTGGAAACAGAGATTGCTTAAGGGATTGGATTCGATTGGGTTGACTTTGCAGCATGAAGATGAGATTAAAAAATATGAGGAAAGTCATAAGTAGTTAAAAAAGGAGTAAAAATGAAAAATTGGGAAGTCATAGATGGAGAGCATACTCGTAAAGTGATGTGGATAAATCATGAAATAGAAATGAAATTGTACTGTAATGGTGAAGATGACATTGATGAAGAGGAAATTGATGAAATAAAAGTCGAAGAAATGGTTGAAAAAATTTTAGAAAAGAAAGAATATTGGGATACAAAGTGTAAAGATTTATTTGCTGATGAATTTGTTGACTGGTTTAATGAAGAAAAATGGGTAAAACCAGAATATGCTGAAATTTATTATGAAACAAAGAGTATTGATGAAGTGGAGAAAAAAAATTACTTAAAAATAATTGGAAAAGAAGATACAGAAAAAAATTATGAAGAATAATTTTTTTAACAAAAAGAAGCGTTTAAAAAGTTGCTTGATAATGAAGATATGGTAATTACACTTGATTACAGCGATGAGGAAGAAAGTTCTAATTTTACAATCAGTATGTATGAAAGAGTATTTTTTTGTAGATAAAAGAATTTTTGTGCTTGTTTTAATTTTTGATGGAGAAATAGAAGAATTTTTTTATGAATTAAAGAATAAAATGTGTTTGGGAACTGTAAAATAATAGAAAAAAATTTGGAAAAAAAGAAAATGTAATTTTTTTGTAAAAATTTGTTGAATTCAATATTTTGAGTTTTTCAGGCACATTTTTTTGAAGAAACGAAAGTTTATGTAGTAAAAAAAGGAATTGGATAGAAGGAACGAGAAAAAGAAAAAAACTTTCTGAATAAAGCGAGGATTAGAATATGATAAAAAGAAGTTTTGATACCGAATATTGTTACTGCTGGAAATATATTTATGGGTTATTTAAGCATTTTTAGAATCAATTAAGGGAAATTTTGTTACAAGTATTTGGTTTATAATTTTTAGCAATGTTTTTTTGATAGTATTGATGGTCAAGTTGCTAGAAAATTTAATGCTTTTTAGTGAATTTGGAAAGGAATTTGATTCTTTTTTTGTGATGCATTTTCTTTTTGGTTTGGCACCAGCATTGCTGATATATTTTCTTTTGGAAAAAGAAATGAATGGAAGCATATTCGTGTTTCTCATTTCATTCGTTTATGCTATTTGTGGAGTAATTAGATTAGTAAGATTCAATATTGATACAATTTCTTCTAGCGAAAAAGTCTGATTTTGTTGGTATGCCAATACCAAATGCAGCAGGAATGATTTGTTCGTATATTTTAGTGTGTAATGCGATTGAAAAAAATTTAGGAATTGATTTTTTTAATCTAAAATTTTTTCGTTGCAATCATTGTAATTGCATCAATTTTTAATGGTAAGTACAATTCCATTTAAGGTACCAACAAAAAAATATTAAATTATCTTCCAAAAAGAACGAAAATGGCTCATTGCTCTAATTTTTAGTAATAATCTTAGCATTAAAAATATTTTCTTTTTATTTTCAGTTTTTGGATATGTAATTGTTACACTTATTAATTTTTTTATAAGAAATAATGGGAAATATTAAGTTTTTACAATATTTAGGAATATGATTATATTGTATATCAAAAAGTATTACAAAGGATTTAGAGAATGTCATATTCAGCCTGATTGGCTCTTAATTTATAAAATTGAAAAAAATATCTTGGTTTTGATATTTTTGAGAATAGAGACACATTAGGATTTGTTTTTAAATTGGAGGAATTTTATGAAAAAAATTATTATTTTTTTGTATATTTACAATTGTGAGTATCTCTTTTTCAATGTTAGGAGGACCTTGTAGTACGACAGAGAAAAAAATGTGTTTTAAGAGGTTTTAAAGTTGATGGAAAAAAATAATAAACGAGAATGAAATATCAGAACTCAAAGAAATTGTGAGTGTATTAAATGAATTTGAAGAAAGTGGAACTTTAGATTTTATAGGACACACTGATTCAACTGGAACAAAAAAATATAATCAAAAAAATTATCGTTGATAAGGGCTAGAAATGTTGCTAGATTATTTAGAGAATTTGGTTTAAAAGATACTATTTCAATTGGAGAAATAAGTGGTAAAGGAGAAGAAAATCCAGTTGATTTAAAATGAAACAGATCAAGGGAAATATAGTAACAGAAGAGTAGAGATTTTATTTAATAATTTGAAATGGAAAAAAATTTTTGAATAAAAAAATAAAAAAATATAACAAGAAGGAGAATTTGAATTTGAAAAAAATAAAATTTTTAAAAAGAGATAAATGTTGAGGAAATAATGGAAAGTCTTAAAAAGGATTCTAAAAAAAGAACAGTTATTTAAAAAGTTTTTGTGGAATGGTAAAAAAATATTGAAGTAGATTTGAATTTTTGAGGATTTTGAAAAAGAAATTGATGAAATTAGGGAAAAAGTTGGAGAATTTGAAAATATTGGTTGAAAATTCTAAAGAATGGGATAAAAAGATAAAAAGATGCGGCAGGAGAATATATTCTTGAAGATGCTCAGTATTGGTGGGAGCCGTCGGCAGATTATGAAGATGAAGATATGCCTAGTTTAATTGAAGATTTAGCTGAAATAGTTGGAAAAAGAAGAAGCTGAGAAAAATGGTAAATGATGAAGAATTGTCACTAGAAGTATTTAAAAAAATTGATTTATGTAGATTCTATAACATTAAATGAAGATGGCAATTTCGATGTTTCGTTGTTTGATATAGATGAATTAATATTTAGCGGACATATAATGTTTGTATATGGAAATATAAATGGAGAATTTTCAGGTGGAGATTTTTGCAGGATAAATTTTTTTAATAAAAAAAATTGATTTTTATACCATTTAGTAATATAATTACATTGTATAACAAAAGTATTACAAAGGAGTGGTAAAAATGGCTACAGTAACAGCGAGAGTTGATGAAAATGTGAAAAAGGAAGCGGAAACTTTATTTAAGAAAAATGGGGCTTAATATGAGTACAGCGATGAATTTATTTTTTTGAAGAAGTGTATTTTTGGAGCAAGGGATTCCGTTTGAGTTGAAAGTGCCGAATAGAGAAACTTTAAAAGGCAATGCAGGAAACTGAAGATATTTTTGAGTGGTAAAATTGAAAGAAAAAGGGTATAATAGTGCTGAAGAATTATTTGAGGATTTAGGGGTTTAAAAATGAAAAAAATTAGAGGTTAAGAGAAGAAATATGTACAAAAAAATTTGTTTTTTTAGTATTGATTATTTATATAAGTTCATATATTTTTAATTATATATATACAAATAAAAATATTACATTTTTTTAGATTGGTACTATTTAATAACTATTTTTATTTATATGTTTATGGAATTATGTAGTAGATAAAAAAATCTAAAAAAAGAATATGTTAATCCTATATGGGATTTCAACTTAATTCACAAAAATTTAAAAAAATATAAGTGAAAAAAATATAATAGAAACTATTTATTTCATATGTCTTTTTGAAAAACTTATATCATGATGAATTTTTATGATGAGGATGGGAAATTGACTAAAAAAAGGTTAATGATGCTGCTGAGAAGGAAGTTGTTTATTGAAATAATAGAATAAAAAAATTAGAAAGGAAAAATTTAAAAGATGGCAGAAAAAAATCAAAAAGAACAGTTGAAAGTAGAAGAATATTTCAAGCAAAATGGGATAGAATATGATAAAAAAATTTTTATTTATGGTATTAAAAGAGAAAGAAATTTGAATTCATTTTTTTGATGATGGGGCTTATTGGATTGATTATGAAAGCAGGGATGAAGCCGTGTTATATACTTTTTTAAGGAGAATGAAATATTATTTTTTTCGAAGTTGGAATGCTTGGTGGAATTAAAGGACTTTTAACAAGAATAGATGTTGAGGATATAGAAAAAAATTGATTTGAAAAAGGAATTTTAAATTATAAATTGACGATAGCAGTAAGGGTAGGAGATAAAATAAAAAAAGAAGTAGTAAACTTTGCTCAAATCAATGGGAAAAGCTTGGTGGATGCAGAACAGAAATAACTTGATTGAAAAATGGATACTTTGAAAAATTGGCTGAAAGAGTGGACAAAAAGAAGAATATTGGAACAATAAATAAAAAAAGAAAGGTGATTTTATGAAAAAAATATTACTTTTTATTGCTAATTTTTAGCAACTTTTGTAGTATCTTGTGGAAGTAAAAAAATTCAAATTTACAAGATAAAACAGAAAATATTAAAAAAATTGAAAGTAAAAGAAATTGATGATAGTTTTGGAGTTGAAATATATGGTGAAACTTTGGAAGAAGCACATAAAAATTTTAAAACAACTTTGATTGAAGGGCAGTCGGAATTTGAACCAGACGGAAAAATTGGCTACACCACCTAAAGATAGCGGAGTGGAATTAGTAAAAATATCCAACCAAAAATTGGAGAAATGGAAGGATATATCACACCCAAAAAAATGATGGTAAAAAGTATCCGGTAATAATGTATTTAAATGGTGGATTTGGTGGAACAATGGAAATCTGGGGAAAAAGAGGCTCCAAAAGATAATTATCAAAGAGCAGATGCATTTAAAAAGAGATGAATTTGTTCTATTTGTCCCAAGTGCACGTGCTGAAAAATAATAATCCTGGTAAATTTGAGATGTTTTTATGGAGAAATTGAAGATTTAGAAGAAGCTAGAAAATATGTGGCATCACTTCCTTATGTTGATCCAAACAGAATTTATCTCGTTGGGCATAGTACAGGTGGGACAAAAAGCAGTATTATTAAGTGAATATTCAAAAAGATTTAGAGCAGTTTTTTGCAATGGGAGCGGCAACAGAACTTATGTCATTAGAAAAAAATATGACTACGCTGGAATGAATCCTCCATTTGACAGAACAAACCCCTAGAGAAATAGCAGTTCGTTCTTCATTAAGATATATGCGTTCAATCACAGCTCCGACATTTCATTTTTGAGGGAAAAGATGACAGTCAGCCAGTTTATAGAGTTATGCAAAAAGTTGCAGATAAATATCAACTTCCATTTAAATCATATGAAATAACTAGTGGAAACCATTTTAACATTATTTATCCGTTGACGACAATGATTGCACAAAAAAATATTGGCTGATACAGGGGCAAAAACTAATATTCAGTTTACAGCAGAGGATTTGGAAAAAATTTCAAAAAAAATATTGTTAAATAGCAGATAATTTAATTTTAGAAATTTGATTGAAAATGAAAAAAATTGTCGATGTAAAAAGTAGAAAATACGAGTTAGAAAAATAAATTTCAAGTTTCAGATATAATCTGAAAAAAAGGAGATGTCTATGTGGTCAAAAGGAATTGAGTATAGAAAGCGAGAAAAAGAAAAAAACTTTTCTAAAAATAAGTTCAAAAAGATTTACCATTTGATGTGTTTGTAAAAAAATGGAGAATTAGTCAGCTGGAGAAGAAGTGGCTGGTGTAAGAGAGCTTATCAGTTTTACAAAAAATTGCAAACGAAATTTTTAGAAGAAATAAAAAAATCTTGAAACTTCAGTTAAAGGGAATTATTACAGAAAAGTGCTATGAGTTGAAGTATGCTTGGATCTAGCAAAAAAATTTTCAGATGACTAGGAGATAAAAAAATTATGCGAACTATCAAAGAATGGAATAAAATAATAGAAAATTATTTTTAATGAAAAATAATATTGAGTATGACAGAAATTATTTATGTTTTTTTCCTGAAAACAATTTTATAAAATTGTTTTTGATAAAAAAATCTTATTTATGATTTTAACAAGGATTTAAGAGAAAGTATTATAGTTTTATTTAAGAAAGATAACATAGAAATATTTTTCGTGTGATATAACATTAAAAAAATACCTTCAGGAATACAACTTTCGAAATATAGGTAAAATGAGGAAAATAATCCCTCGGGAAAAAGTAAAGGTTTTTAAAATTAGTAAAAAAAATAATGAGATATAAATTATATTTTTAAATTAGATAATGAAAGTAAAGCTTTTTAGAATTGATATTTTTTTATAGATTTAATAAAAAAACTGGGTAGTTGAAAATATAAATTATTTGATAGAAAATAGATTAATAGATTTTAAAAAAATGAAAAAAAGTAAATTTTTTTGAAAAAGTTAATTAAAATATTGATTTTTTTACACTGTTTAGTAATATAATTACATTGTATAACAAAAAGTATTACAAAGGAGTGGTAAAAAAATGGCTACAGTAACAGCAAGAGTTGATGAAAATGTGAAAAAGGAAGCAGAAACTCTGTTTAAGAAAAATGGGGCTTAATATGAGTACAGCGATGAATTTATTTTTTTGAAGAAGTGTATTTTTGGAGCAGGGGATTCCGTTTGAGTTGAA
>BNJV01003019.1_pt1 | contig 88866 bp, 121 predicted proteins | sample 8540591 | NCBI WGS metagenome assembly BNJV01 (sample SAMD00202457, study PRJDB9452) | human saliva metagenome | host: Homo sapiens
AGACAAAGAATTTGCTAATCACGGCGTAGAAAAAAAGTTGGAGCAGAATTAAGAAAACTTATGCCTTGGATTAAAAAAATAATTGTTTAATGCAATTAATTTTTGAAAGATAATAAATAATAAAGCACTCTAAATTTAGGGTGTTTTATTTTTTTATTATTGTATGCTTGCTAACAAGGGTTATAAAGAAATTCATAACTATTTTTCTATTTAAATAGAAATAAAAAAAATAAGCCCCAAAACATTTAGGGCTTAATAAGATTTTTATTTAACTAACATTACAGTAGGTACACTAGGAACTCTGAAACCTTCCTTATGTCCTGGTGTAGAATTTCCTAACCAGTCATAGATAAATTTAATTTGATCATCATAATGTCTTATGCATTTGTGTGATTCTGGATAAGTTCCAATTTTTTTAGCTGTTGCAGCTTTTCTTTGTTCTCTTGTATTTTTGGGTTCAAATAATGATGGGATGCTGTGCATATAACCTCCACCACTAAATCTTACTGCATTTTTTGCATCTCCAACGACAGTTTTATTGTCTGAACCTGTGTATTGCATTACTGGTTTAGAATAGGCGATTAAGAATGTCCCATAAGGAGTGGCAAATGAGCTTCCGCTATCTTTTCCAGTAGTTACAAATGAAGAAGTTACAACATTCCAGTTATCTCCAGTTTTTTCAATAACCATTTCATTCTGGCTGGCTCTGTCAACATAGATAAATCTAGTTATTTCCCCTGTAATTCCAGCATCTTTCAAATACTTGCCTGTAGAAGGCTTTAAATAATAAATACCGTTATCATAGGCATCTATTTTAACTTTTATATATTTGTCATTTTGTTCATCAACAACCATAATGGTTCTATCTGGAATATTTATATAATCTTTAAAAGTTTTATCTAAATATCCAAATTCGCTTTGGTTAGCACGATTTCCAAATTTATCTCGCTTTCCATTTTCTCCGCCGCCAAGAGGAGTATAGTCATCTAAAACATATAATTTTTTTATTTGCTGAAAGTGCCTCATTTATGAATTTATTTGTTTTCTCAACTTTATTCATCATGTCATTCCAGTCAAATTCTCCTTTTTTCAGCAGCAGATTTTGGAATATATCCAATCTGATTGTCAAAAAATACTTCATACCATTCATCCGACTTGTTTCCTACAATACCTGTAGTTTTATATTTTTGGGAATATGATGCAGATTTTATTGTTTTAGAGCTTGAATTTGGCTCTTTTTTTATGCTTGTTGCAGTTTTTTTATGAAAACAAATTCATCCATATCTTTTTGGAGAATGTTTATCATATTGAAAATTAAAAAGTAAGATTTTTTTAGGTCTTTGGGCTGAAAAATTCCTTTATGTAGGAATGAGATCCTTTTGAAGGATTTGTATTTTTTTAGGTGTTTCTGTTTTTGCATTCCCCTTTATATCATCTTCTTTTTTTATTTTTTTGTCAATTATAGAATCTTGAGCCTTTTTCCATATTGGTTGTTTTTTTGAGGCTCAGTATTATTTTTTTATATTTTTTTCATTTTTTTGAAGCATCATTTTTGTACAGCAGGTTTTTTTATTTTTCTTCATTAACTTTAGTTTCTGCTGGTTTTTTTGTTATTTGGTGCTTGAGTCTGAGCCTGTGTATTTGGTTTCGCAGAAATTCCTGATTTTTTTAGGATACTCTGATATAAATCCTTTTTATAAAAGTATCAAATTTTACTTCAAATTCAGATTTACTTATTGCTTTTTTCTACACTTTTTTTCCTTTTACAAACTTAGCCTTTTTCGCCAAATATATACGGTGTAAACTTTAAACGGACATTGTTTCCTTCTACTGCATAATCTACATCAATCTTATCTTTAATTCCGTCTCCATCTAAATCAGGTTCTAAAGAAATTTGCTTCCATTCTGCTTTTTTAGGTTCTGCTTTTTTTGGTTCTATCTTTTTTTCGTTTCAACTTTCTTTATTTCCTTTGCCTTTGGTGCTGAAAAAAAGCATTAATTGACATTACAGAAAGTATTACTAATGCCGCTATTAAAAAAATTTCATTTTTGTTAAATTTATTTTTTTGTCATAAATCTGTTCCTCCTTTTTTTATTTTTAAAACTTATTTTTATAAAACTACTGCTATTACAGGTTCTTCAGGTATTGTATTATCCCTGTCCTTAATTTTGCTGTCTGCATTTATCCATTTGACAATAAATTCAATCTGATCATCAAAGTGTCTTACACATTTATGAGAATCCTTGTATGTCCCAATTTTTTGAGCAGTTCCCGTGCTTAATGTAGATCCTTTAAAATTAAGTCCCACAGGAATTCCGTGCATATAACCTCCACCACTGAATCTTACAGCATATTTTGCACTTCCTCCAATAGTTAAATCAGATCTTCCAGGAAGAGTTTTGTCTCCTTCTCTTGCATGTCTTGTAAATGTCATGTATGGTCTTGTGAATGCTATTAAAAATGCTCCGTGTGGCGTTTCATATGAACCCCATCCATCTTTTCCTGTTGTTACATACGAATATGTCACAACTTCATATTTTTCAGTTTCAGGATTTCTTTGAAAAAGCACTTCAGTTTGGCTGCTTGGATCAATTGCAACAAATTTATTTACTTCACCTTTTTATATTTTCAATTTTTTGTAAGTATCTTCCTTTTTTTCTCAATAAAATAAGGTCCTCCATAGAATGGTGTTTCAATTTTTTTAACATATTATTTTTCTTCACCAATTATTCTAAAAAAATTGTCTGATCAGGGATATTAATTATTTCTCCTTCTTTCTTAGAATTTGTATAACCTATAATACTTTGATTATTTTTTTATTTCCAAATTTATCCTTTTTACTTGGCTTATCACGTGATAGAGGAGCATACTCTGTAACAATATACAATTGCTCATTAGCTTTTGTGGCTTTAATGATAAAAGTCGTTTACAATTTCTATCTTACTAATCATTTTGTCCCAATAAAAGCCTCTTCTAGAAACATTATCTTCTCCTCCTGCAATAAATCCTTTGATAGTTGCTGGATTTTCTGCGAATAACTTTACCATTTTTTTATCTTTATTAACTTTTTTTACTTGCATTAGTAGTAATTCTTTTTTTGTAAATTCAGTATAATACCATTTTGTTTGTGCATTTGGAGCATCTGACACCATATCAAACAGTATTTCAGGTTTTTTTCGCTAAATCCCAAGTTAGCTATTGCACTTCCGTTTGGAGCATCTAGCATACTCGATGATTTTTTTATAAATAAAAAAAGTTATTTGTGTTTTTCAGGAGAATGGTTATTAAATTTTTATTTTATCAAAAAAACAATGTCATTTGTTTTGTTATCTCCATAAATTGTAATATATCTAGTTTCATTTGGCTGAATATTTTTTTAGAATATTCAGGATAATATTCCTTCACTTTATCAAGCATTTTCTGCATAGCCTGAAGATCCATTATATCAAATTTTTTATCAAAAGTTATCTGATATGTCAAAATATCCTTTCCACCTTGATTTGTATAAATTGAAACAACGGCTCCAATTAAATTGTCAACCATATTATAAGTCACAACAACTTTTTCATCAGTTCCATCATTGTTAAAATCATAATCAAATACATCTTTTTCATACCCTTTTTACTGCAATATTTTCAGAATATTCCTTAGGCAAGTTTAATGGCTCTGCATTTACATTAAATCCTACGACTGTATTAATTAAAGCTAACATTCCAATTTCTATTTTTTTCTTTTTTTATCTTTTCTTTTCCAGAATTAATAATTTTTATTTATTTTTTTCTCACAATTTCCCTCAATACTTATTTTTCTTCAAAAAAATTTAAATTTATTATCAAAAAAAGCTACTCACTTTTTTTCATTTTTTTATATTTCCATCCCTTTCCAAAATTTTTTTATTAGATAAAGTGTAAAAAAACTCGCACTTTTTAAAGTCCTAAAAATTTTTGTTATGAGCAATTCACTTTTTCCCGTATATTATACCATAATTCTCATAAAAAAAGTAATATATAAAATTAATTTAACTTCATAATAAAACCATTTTTAAAATAAATACAAAAAAATTATAAATATTTTGTATCATTTTCCATTATAATAATGGAATATTATAAATTTTACTTTAACAAGGCAGCTTTGATCCCTTGCCAGAAAATAAATAAAATATGCTTTCTATTTTTTTAATAGGATTTAATATTCCCTAGTATTATTTAATACTTTCTTCAAATTTTTGTCTCAAAAATAAGTTGGTAAAATTTACTTGCAAAATCTAGGATATTTTTTTCCTTAACAGCATTATAAATTCTCTCTAAAACTGCCTCAATATATCTCGTAGGCACTGCCAAATTAATTCTCTCAAATCCAGAACCAGCTTTTTCCAAAAAAATGTATCCCTTCATTAAAAAAAATGCATTTGCCTTTTTTCGTCATAAATGCTTTAACTCTTCATCTTTGCAATCCTAAATCCCTAAAAATCAAGCCATTGTAAATAAGTTCCTTCAATTAACGGAGCTTTAAATCCAATAAACTTTTCTTCAAAAAATTGTTTTACCAACTTTTGATTTTTATCCACTAATTTCAAAAACTGATTAAACCATTCTTCTGCTTCATTATACGCCAACTCACAAGCCTTAAATCCAAGTGCCGCAAACACATGTGAACCATCTTTCGTCATTTGAGCCTCAAACTGTTTTCTCAATTTCTTATTTTTTTAATAATAATATTCGACACTCCAATTCCAGCCAAATTAAAACTTTTAGTAGGTGCAGTACAAGTAACTGTTATCTCTGCCAATTCATCCGATAAAGTCTGCAAAACAGTATGCTTAAATCCAGGCATCAAAATATCACAATGAATCTCATCAGAAATAATTATCAAATCATTCTCCAATGCAATTTTCCCTATCTTTTCAAGCTCTTCCCTTTTCCAAACCCTTCCAACTGGATTATGTGGACTACACAAAATCAACATTTTATTATTCTCATCTTTTGCAAACTCTTCAAACTTCTCAAAATCAATTTCATAATATCCGTCAGTTTCAATCAATCCACAATCGACAATTTTTCTATTAGAAGATTTAATCGCATTATAAAAAGGATAATACACTGGCGTAAAAATAATTACACCCTCACCTTCTTGTAAATAAGCCTTCACACTTGTATAAAGTGCCGCAACTACACCACTCGTGCAAACAATCCAATCTTTTTCCACTTCAAAATTATGTCTTCTCTTCATCCACGAAATAACCGCTTCATAATATTTGTCAGTCGCTCCAGTATAACCTAAAATCGCCTCATCAATATATTTTTTTCAATCCTTCTCTTATCTCAGGAGCAATCTTTAACTCCATATCCGCCACAGAAAACGGAACAATATCATCTGATAAATTAGGAACTTCTCTGTACATTGCTTCCCATTTAAATGAACCTTGTCCTTTTCTGCTTAAAAGTGTTTCAAAATCGTAATTTTCTGACATTTTTTCACCTTCTATCGTTAATTATTTTTCAATTCTGAATTATTCTGTAATTTTTTTAATTTTGCCAATGCTTCTTGCTCTATTTTACACGTTGGATAACCTTTCAACGAATCTAATACTTTATTATAATATTCTTTCGCAAGTTCTATATTATTATTTTTCTTCATAATAATTTCCAAGGTTGAAAAATGCTAAAGGATTACCTTTTTTTCAGCTGATTTGAAGTAGAGTTTTAACGCTTCTCTCTTATTTCCTTCTTCATTGTAAATATTCGCAAGATTATTCATAGCTGTTGTATGTCCTTTTCTAATTGCTTTTTTTATACCATTTTTTTAGAATCTTCAATTTCTATTCTTGTTCAGTAGCAAAAAGACCCTAACTCATACATTGCTATCAACATGATCTTTCTTCTGCAGCTTTTTTTAAACCACATATCAACTTCTTCTGTATATTTACCCAGTTTCTGAATAAACAAATAATGCATAACTAAACATACATTCGTTATCTCCAAATTCAATTCCTTTCAAAATATATTCTTTGTATTTTTTTCTATATTTCCTTTTTTGTCTATTTATTACTGCTAAATTATAATAACATTCCTTTATCCCATATTTTTTTCAACCAATATTTTTTTAAATATTTTTTTCAGCTTTTATCAAAAATCTCCACTGGTTAGATAGACATTTGCTTGACTGTTATATACATTTATTAATTTTTTTCAATAGCACTTTCTTTAAGATGTGGGACTTTTTCTATCACTTCTTGAAAATACTTCTCAGCTTTTTCAAAATTTCCAATTTCATAATAAACATACCCTAAATTATATTTTTGCTTCTAAAAATCCTAATTTTTTTCAGACTCTAAGTACCATTTTTTTCAGCCATTTTTATAATCTTTTTTTATGAAAATAAAGATTTCCTAAAACTTAAAAAGATCTTCTCCTCTTTTTAGCTTTCATCTTTTTTTCAATTAATTCTCTAAACTTTTCTATATTTCCAGTTGTTTGATAAAGATTGAATAATTTATCCTTTGAATCAGGACTTCCATTTTTCCAAAAGCCATTTTTATAATATTTTTTTCAGAATTTTTCAAAATCATCTTCAACAAAATATGCATCACCTAAACAATTAGGAGCATACTTATCATCTTTCTTATTTTTTTAATATTGTAAAATTTATTTCTTTCACTTTATCATAATTATCTTGAAACATATAATAATTTGACATGTAGGCTAACACATCATAATCTTCCTTATCATCAAGTTTATTGTACCATTCCAGCATTTTCTCTTCATTATTATTTTTTGCATAAAATATAGCAAGACTTTTCTTTGCTATATTTTCTCCTTGATTTGCAGCCTTTAGACAATATTTTTCATACATTTCATCATCTTTATCCATATAAAAAGTAGCTAACATTGTTGAAGCAGGAGGAAAATAATCTTCTATTCGTTCAAAAATACAATTTTTGAAACTTCTGGATAAAGTTCCCTTGTATCCATTCCCAGCTTCATCATCTCTTCAATTTGCTCTTTTGGTGAACTACTCCCGCTTTTAGAAGCGGGAGTTTCTAGGGAAGTATCTGCTTTTGTTAGCCAAATATATTTACCAAGCTCTTTGGATAGTTCCTACCCTGTCTTCTTTTATTTTTCTAATATTCCAATATCAATTTTCCAATGTTTTTATATTCAGTGCCGCATTGTAATCTCCTGTCAATCTCAATTCCACAACGCCATTTATAACTTCTTTCTGATAATTAATTTTCTTTAACGTTCCACATTTATACGGTTTGGATGATCGACATTTATCTATCTTCAAAAACTGACTTCCCTAAAAACGCATCAGTTGCCTCAAGCATTGTGAAACTTATTCCCATCATTATCTCCTACACTTTTTCCAAAATTTAATACTGGCTCATCCCTTTCATATTCAAATCCTCAACAACTACAGCATTATACGCTGAATAATTTTTCGATAATTTATATGTAGAAAATCTCTTCAGCAATTTTGATATACTCATACAATTTGATACTTCGCTTTTGCTTATGCAATTTTAGAAATTGCTTTTCAGTAGTTTTAATTTTTTTTCAATTTTTCTCCAACATCTCTCGCAAATATCTTGGATAATCAGCCTTTGGTTTCCAGAACTGATAAATAATTCAGACATTGAAAAATCAGGTCTGCTATCATTGCTAACTACTTTTGAATTTCTTTTCAAATTCTGTGTCAAAATAGAAACATAGTAATTTCCCTGCAACATCCCAATATTACCGACTTTATTCTATATTCTTTGGTATTTCTCTATGATATTTCAATTTTACTTTTTGGTTGCTTGAAACCAAATGCATTTTCCTCAATTCGTAACAGATTATTTCTAATTGTGTTGCCTTTTAACGTGTTCTTTTAGATTTGAACGCTTTGGAAATTCGCTCCTCTTTTGAAAAAAAGTTCGTAAACGATCGTTTACACATTCAATTGAGCATTTAAGTGCCAAACTGTCTACTTCTTTTAAAAATTGATTTCGCGCCAAGCCAGCAGGTGCTCAATTATTTATTTTTTCCAGTTTCAGCTAAAATTAACAACAAAATCGTATTGTAAACAAAGACTTTATCGAAGTCTTGTTTATCAATTCTTGCTCATATTTGGATAAATCCTGTATTTGAATGCCAAATTATATTTGCCAAGTACACCTCCTTTTGATTTGAATAACAGCTGTGGCTTCTCTTCGATATTTTATACAAAATTATATCGCCGGCAATATCCTTTTCCAGATTTTTACAAAAAGCAATTCATCTCCTTGTGAAGTCGGAGACTTCTTGCTATATTTAAATTCTCTCCTAACTGTAATGCTCCTTAGCAATCTTCAAAGTATTTTTTTCTCTTCATTATTTTTTTATTTCGAAATTTGTCAACTATTTTTTTCCAAATACACCCAATCAATTCACCATCCTTAAAACAAAGACGGAAACAGCACTAACCTTTTTTTCAGTCATCCTGTCCCGCCTTAATATTTCAAATTTTTTTAATTTTTTTAGAATAATCCAGAAATAGTACCATTTTTCATCAATGTCAATTAACTCCGCCGCTGGCTTTCTAGGTAATCCTGGCATATCGATGATTGTTCCTGCCATTGCTACTAGGAAACCTGCTCCTGCTGATAATCTAACTTCATTAATTGTTATTTTAAATCCTGTAGGACGTCCCAATAGATTTGGGTTATCTGACAATGATTTCTGTGTTTTTGATACACATACTGGCAATTTGTCGTAGCCGTTTTCTACGTATTTTTTAATATTGTTAAGTGCTTTTGGTGCAAAATCCACTCCATCTGCTCCGTAAATTTCTTTTGCAATTTTTTCGATTTTTTCTTGAATTGATAAGTCTAAATCGTAAAGTGGAGTATATTTTTTCTCAGATTTTTCATTTTTTTCAATGGCATTTAGAACTTTTTCTACAAGCTCTTTTCCTCCTTCTCCACCCTTTTCCCAAATTTCACAGTTAGCAACTTCTACATCCATTTTTTGCACAAAAAAATCTTTTTATCACTTGAATTTCAGCATCAGTATCAGTTATAAACTTATTAATCGCCACAACAACTGGTAAATTGTACTTTTGCATGCTTTCAATATGTTTTTTTCAAGGTTTACAAGCCCTTTTGTCAATGTTTCAATATTTTTCCGATTTCAAGTCTTTGTCTCCGCCGTGATGCTTTTAATGCACGAACTGTTGCAACAATTACAATAACATTTGGCTCTAGATTTCCAAGTCTGGCCTTTATATCCAAAAAAATTTTTTTCAGCTCCTAGATCAGCAGCGAATCCAGCTTCTGTAACAACATAGTCAGACAGTTTCAAAGCCATTTTTTTGTAGCTAGCAGAGAATTACATCCATGTGCAATATTCGCAAAAGGTCCGCCGTGAATAAATACAGGTGTATTTTTCCAAAGTTTGTACTAGGTTAGGCTTTATAGCATCTTTTAGCAATGCTGCAACTGCCCCTTGAATATTAAGCTGTTTAACTTTAAGCATTTCCCCTTTTCTGTTATATGCAAAAACTATTTCTCCGATTCTTTCCTTTTAAGTCAGTAATTGAGTCAGCAAGACAGAAGATGGCCATAATTTCTGATGCAACTGTTATTTGAAAAAGAGTTTTTCACGAGGCACGCCATTTACTTTTGGTCCAAGTCCGACAACGATACTTCTTAAATTTCTGTCGTTCATATCAATAACACGTTTAAAAGTAATGTTATTCACATCAATATCAAGTTCATTTCCAAAATGTATATGATTGTCAATACAAGCAGAAATTAAGTTATGTGCAGCCGAAATTGCATGAATATCCCCTGTAAAATGCAAGTTTATTTCTTCCATTGGCACAACTTGCGACATTCCACCGCCAGCAGCTCCACCCTTCATTCCAAATACAGGCCCTAAAGACGGCTCTCTAAGCGCTGCAATTGATTTATACCCAAGTTTATTTAATGCTTGAGTCAATCCAACAGTAACAGTTGATTTTTCCTTCCCTGGAGGTGTCGGAGTAACAGCAGTCATCAAAATCAGCTTTCCATCTTTTTTTCCCCGCATTTCTTTTCAGCACGTCCAAACTAACCTTAGCCTTGTATTTTCCATAAGGTTCATAATCATCCTCTGTAAGTCCAATACTTTGTGCAATTTCACCAATTTTTTTCAATTTCGCATTTTGAGCGATTTCAATATCTGTCATCTTTTAAAAACCTCCTATATTCTCTATTATTTAATAAAAAAATCGAAAAAAAGCCGCAAACTGCTAATTTAGAAAGACTTTTTCCGATATTCATTTATAATTTGTTCTTTTTCAACTTTCTTTCAAAAAAATTTTTATTAAAAGACTAATCATGCCTTTTTTTGTTATATGATATTATATCTTTTTTGTAATTGTCAATTAATATTTATTAAATATTTTTCATTTTGAATAAAACCTAAAATAATGTTTGCTGATTCGTATTTGACAATCCTTGGAAACATCCATATTCCTTCATTAGTTCCACAATTGTCTTATTCAGTTTTTGTACGTTTTTACCAAATCTTCAATTGATAAAAAAACTGTCTTTCTTTCGTTCAGAAACGATATTTTTCAGCAACAGCATCTCCAAGTCCGTCCATTGCGATTAACGGCATTCTTATTTTTTTCCATCCTGTATTGTGAAAAGTTTTGCCTCTGATTTATAAATATCAATTTGTTCCAGCTCAATTTTACGATAGTGCATTTCAATTAATATTTCATATAAAAAAATAATTCCTGCTTTTTCTTTTTGCATTTAAATTCCCTTTTTTTGTCCATTTCCATTTTTTTGCTTTTTTTAAGTCATCTATTGACCTGAACATTGCTGTCATTTTAAAGTCTCCAACTTTTCTGTTCAGGAAAGCCGTATAAAATTCAATTGGATAGTGGACTTTAAAATAGGCGATTCTGACTGCCATCATTACATAAGCCACAGCATGCCCTTTTGGGAACATGTATTTTATTTTTTCACATGAATCAATGTACCATTGCTCTACACCATGCTCCTTCATTTTTTTAGAAAATTCCTTGCCCATTTTTTTCAGGATTTTTTTAGTAGGCTGCCCTTTTTCTGACAAATTCCATTATAGAAAATGCCAATGATTTATCCAAGCCATCATCAATCAATTTATTCATAATGTCATCCCGCACCGTGATAATCTGGCTCAAGGTTGCAATCCCGCTTTTTACATAGTCTTGTGCATTGTTCAGCCAAACATCTGTTCCATGTGAAAGCCCAGAAATTCTAACTAATTCTGCAAAAGTTTTTGGCTTTGTGTCAACGAGCATTTGTTTTACGAAAGATGTACCAAATTCAGGTATTCCCGATGTACCTGTTGGAGATCCTATTTCTTCTGGAGTTACACCAAGTGCCTCTGTACCGCTGAATAAGCTCATTACTTCCTTATCATCAAGCGGAATCGTGTAAATATCAACACCTGTCAAATCCTGTAAAATTCTAAGCGTTGTCGGATCGTCGTGTCCCAGTATATCCAGTTTTACAAGCTGTTCATCCATTACGTGGTAATCAAAGTGAGTTGTCTTGGAAGTTGACTTCATATCGTTGGCAGGCCGCTGGATTGGGCAAAAGTCGTAAATTGACTTGTCTTTTGGAACGACTATCATTCCACCAGGATGCTGTCCAGTTGTTTTTCTCGCACCTTCGCAGCCTTTCGCAATTCTCATAACTTCTGCTCTTCTTTCCTTTATTTCAGGTGTTCCTTCCACTTCTTCAAGATATTTCTTCACATATCCGAAAGCATTCTTTTCAGCAAGCGTAGAAATCGTTCCCGCACGAAAGACATTGTCGCTTCCAAACAGTTCTTCCGTATATTTATGAATTTCCCCCTGATATTCTCCAGAAAAGTTCAAGTCAATATCTGGCACTTTATCTCCATTAAATCCCATGAATACTTCAAATGGAATAGCATGCCCATCTTTTATGTATTTTGTACCACATTTTGGACAGTTTTTATCAGGATAGTCAACTCCGCTTCCTTCCTCGTTCATAAATTCCGTATGCTTACAGTTTGGACATCTGTAATGCGGGTAAAGTCCGTTTACTTCGGTAATTCCCATAAGATAGGCGACAATTGAAGAACCGACTGAACCACGTGAACCTACAAGATAACCTGCATCTACCGATTTATGCACAAGTTTTTGTGCAATTAGATAAAGTACGGCAAATCCGTTTTGAATAATTGAATTAAGCTCCTTTTCCACTCTTTCCTTCAGGCTTTCATCAATATCTTCTCCGTAAAGCTCTTTAAGTCTTTTATAAGTCATTTCCCTTACTTCTTCTTCAGCTCCATCAATTTTTGGCGGATAGAATCCAGTTGGAACCGGTCTTACCTGCTCAATCATATCGCTAATTTTATGAGTATTTTCCACAACAACTTCCATAGCTGCATCTTCACCCAGATAGTCAAAGGCTTTTAGCATTTCTTCAGTAGTTTTAAAATGCAGTTTTCTGTCAAAAAATTCATATTCCCTGACTCCTTCTGAAATTTTAGTTTTCCACATTGTCCCGCTTCCCAAAAGCAGGACATTCCTGTTAATTGCTTCCCGTTCTTCAAGATATTGTGCATCCCCTGTTGCAACAACAATTTTATTCTGGATTTTTCCAAGTTCGTAAAAATATTTGTTCATTTCCTTGACTATATCGTAGTTTTCAATTTCTTTATTTGTTCTTTCCACCATGTCGGCATAATTTGTATGTGGCTGAATCTCGATATAGTCATAAAATCTTGCTTTTTTTCTTCAATGTCAGTTTTTTTCTGCTCCACGTAGATAAAGATTTACAAGTTCACCTCTATTTCTTTCAGAAGCCGAAGCAGAACTTGCTATTAACAGATTTTCTCTCATGCTGTTTAACAGAGTCTTGGGAATTCTAGGTCTACGCATTCCAAAAAATTCTATATTTGAACGTGATACGAGTTCGTACAGGTCACGAAGCCCAGCCTGATTTTTTTACTAAAAATCATTGTATTCAATGTTTCAGAATTTTTGAATATTTGGCTGCAGTTCTGTATTAATTTCAGTTAGTTTCATAAGCCCTTTACTTAAAAATCATATAAAAAAATTTCTGAAAAACTTCTGCAGTCGCCTTTCGCATCATCAACAGCCCTATGGTGTGTCTCAAGCGTAATCTCAAAAATAGTCTACCAGACTGGCAAGTCCATATTTATTCAATTCTGGAAGCAGCGTTCTAGCCAAAGGTAACGTATCAATTACACTTGGAGAATATTCAAGCCCTTGATCAATAGTTTTTTTGCTTTTATAAATCCCACGTCAAATTTTGCATTGTGGGCAACTACTGTTGTATTAGCACAAAAATTCTAGAAATTTTGGCAGTACAGTTTCTATTTTTTCAGCATTTGCGACCATTTCATCAGTAATTGTTGTAAGTTTTGTTATTTTTGGCGGAATTGGAATTTCAGGATTTACAAATTCAGAAAATTCCCCGATAATTTCCTTTTCCACGCATTTTTTTACAGCCCCAATCTCAATTATCTTATCATTAAATGGATCAAATCCAGTTGTTTCAATATCGAATACAACATAAATTTCATCTTCAATCATTTTATCCTTAGGATTCGTAATCAAGTCCTGCTCATCATCAACCATATAAGCCTCTATCCCCAAAATAACCTTAAAATCCTCATTTGCCTCCTTAAATGCAAAGGGAAAAGAATGAACTACCCCGTAATCTGTCACAGCAATCCCGCTATGTCCAAATTCTTTTTGCTCTTTTTCGCATAATCCTTAATTGACATAACTCCGCTCATTTCACTCATGTTTGTATGTGCATGAAGTTCTATTCTTTTTTTAGGAGCATTATCTTCTCTTTTCACATCTTTAGAGTCAATAGCTTCAGCTTTTTGTGTTCTGACATACATTTCTCCAGTATACATGTCTGATTCAAAACTTCCAGTAACTTTTACCCATTCTCCAAGCTTTACTTGAATATCTTCACTTGTATTAAAGAAAATTCTGCAGCTGACTGAATTTGTATAATCTGTAATCATAAAGTCGCACATAAGTTTCCCGTTTTTTTAGTTTCTCTCATATCCAGATTAAATACTTTTCCCTTCCAAAGCAACATTATCTCCAATGTTCAAGATATCAAGCGTAGAAAAAAAGGCACAGCATCCATATCAGGAATTTTTTTCCGTCTATACCCATTATTATTTCCATTAAAATTCCCTCCATTTGAATACCCATTTCCATTCTTTACCCCCAGTATTTTTCATATTTAGGAAGTTCGCTAGCCTTTACCGAATTTAATTCACTTTGAGCCTTCAATTTTTCCTTGATTTCCTTAAACTCGCCATCTGTAAATTCAACTTTTATCAAATCATCAGTACATTCACAAATCTTATTTTTCAGCTCTTCCTTTACATTGGTTTTTTGAGCCTCTTCTATCAAATGACGAGATGGCAATTTCACAAATACATTATTTTCTACATTTTCCACTTCATAAGTTGCAAAAATATACTGGTATCTCTTACTTTCATCCCTATAATTCTCAATCATGAATTTTTACAAATCCAGCAACATTCTTCCGTATCAATTCAGGATTAACATCTAGCTTAATTTTTCAGCTTTTACCCCATCTTCAAAAATTTCTATAAAAGCATCTGTCTTAAATCCTGTATTTCCCCATGTGCAGCAAAAATCATGAACCTTTACAAATATCTCCATCTCTCTTTTTTAGAAAACAAATTAATATACTCAATCTCAAAAATTTTTTTAATCCCGTATTTCCTGAAAAAAATCATCTGATGGCTTAATCTTCAAATATTTAGCGCTCATTTTTTTATTTATCCCCCTTACTTTTTATTTTTTTATATCAAATAATCATAATTTAATATTTATTCAAATTTAGTTATAAAACAAATTTATTATATAATTTTTTACAAAGTTTTAGCAATATAATTTTTCTTGAAAAACCTTGCCATTCACAAAACTTCCAGGTATAATAAGGTAAAGAGGTGATTTTATGAAAAATGAAAAAGAAAAAGTTATCGAATGGATAAAAAAATATTTTGAAGAAAATGGAAAAAACTGTAAAGCAGTTGTAGGAATTTCTGGTGGAACGGATTCTTCGGTTGTGGCAGCACTTTGTGTGGCAGCTCTGGGACGAGAAAAATGTAATAGGAGTTCTTATGCCAAAAAGGTATGCAGCATGATATTGATTATTCCAAAAAATTAGTTGAGTTTTTGAAAATAAAACATTATGAAATAAATGTGGAGAAGCCTGTAAATGACTTAAAAGAATTAATTTCGCAGCAAACGGGAGTAAATCCTGATGAATTTGATGCCTACAAGACTAATCAGCCTGCCAGAATACGGATGGCTGTGCTTTATGGAATTTCTGCCATTGTTGGTGGGAGAGTGGCTAATACTTGTAATTTGTCGGAAGATTTTGTGGGTTATTCAACAAAATTTGGAGATGCTGCGGGGATTTTTTTCTCCAATTTCTGATTTTACAAAAACCGAAGTGCGAAAACTTGGATCTGAACTTGGACTTCCTGAAATGTTTTTGAAAAAAGTGCCTGAAGATGGAATGAGCGGGAAATCTGATGAGGAAAAATTGGGATTTAGCTACGAAGTTTTGGATGAATATATTAGAACGGGAAACATTTCGGATTTGAGAATAAAAGAAAAAATAGACTATTTACACAAAATAAATTTACACAAAAATTTTACCTATGCCATCGTATAAAAAAAGGAGAAAAAAATAAAATGAAATTAAAAGCCAATTATAACATCACTGCTTGATACAGATCTTTACAAATTTAATATGAATCAAGTAATTTTTTTCACAAACATACTGATTTAGTCGGAGAATATCACTTTAAATGCCGTACTCCAAATATTTTTCTTTACAAAAGAAATGGTTACGGAAATAAACGATCAAATTGACCATTTGTGCAGTTTACGGTTTAAAAAAATGAAGAATTAAACTACTTGCGTTCGATAAGATTCATAAAGCCAGACTATGTCGAGTTTTTTTAAGGCTTTGGCATCCGATTAAGGATTATGTGACTACGGTTCTTGAAAATGAAGAACTTAGAGTTATTGTCTCTGGACCGCTTTTTTTAGTGCAATGCAGTTTGAGATTTACTTGCTTGAAATTATTAACGAAGTGTATTTTAGAATGAAGTTTAATTATGATGAATTGCTTGTTTCTGCAAAAGAAAAATTAGAAAAAAAGATTTTGGATTTTAAAAATAAAAAATATAACTTTAAATTTGCTGAATTCGGCTGCAGAAGACGGCTTTCAAGAGAATGGCAGGAAGAAGTAGTGAAAAAATTATCCAGCGAAACTCAAAATATGGTCGGAACTTCCAATGTATTTTTGGCAATGAAATACAATTTAGTGCCAATCGGAACTTATGCGCACGAGTATGTCCAAATGTACCAAGGAATCGACTCAATACCGCTATCTTACACAAATCATTACGCATTAAAAGACTGGTATGACGAATACAAGGGAGATAACGGGACAGCACTTACCGACACAATAACGACAGACTTATTTTTAAGAGATTTTGACAGAAGCATGGTAAATAACTACACAGGAGTGCGGCATGATTCAGGTGATCCATATATCTGGGCTGAAAAAATATTGAATCACTACGAAAAATATGGAATAGATCCAAAAACAAAGATGCTTTTATTCAGCGATTCGCTAAATTTTGACGAAGCAGAAAAAATTTACAATACATTTAAAGACAAAGTTAAACTTTCTTTTGGAATTGGGACATTTGTAACTAATGACACAAAAGAAAAACCATTAAATATTGTAATCAAACTTCAGTATGTAAATGGTAGACCAGTTGCCAAATTAAGTGATGTGGAAGGAAAAGTTATGTGTGATGATGAAAAATATTTGAAATATTTGAAGGCATCGGTAAAATTTAGGCTGGAGCGGGAAAAAGAATATTAAAAAAGTTTAAATCTTTAAATAGCAGTTATAGCAGAAATCTTGACTCCTTGTAAAAAAATATAAAAAAAAATTTTGAAATTTTAATAAAAAAAACGGAGAAACTTTTAATGAAAAAAATATAAAGACAGGCTTTAGTTCTGGGAAGATTCCAGACATTTCATAAAGGACATGAATACATTATAAATAAAAGCTCTTGAGATATCTGACAAAGTTTTTGGTATTTATCGGTTCTAGTGATAAATCTGGAACAATTGAAAATCCTTTTTTTCCTATGAACTAAGAGAAAAAAATTGATAAAAATTTATGAGAAATGAAATCGTGGAAAAATAAATTGATAATTTCTCCACTCGCTGACTTGGGTGCTGGAAATGTTACAAAAATGGGGGATTATTTATTTTTGTGAAGCGGAAAAAAATTTTTTGAGAAAAAGTCGATTGTATTGTTTATGGAGAAGAATCTAAATGCAAGAGCTGGTTTAGTGAGAAAATAAAAAAAATCTGTAAATTTTATTGTAATTTCTAGAGATGACATAAAAAAATAAATGCTTCCACTTTGAGAGAATATATGAGAAAAAAATGATTTTTGAGAGTTGGAAGAAATTTGTGAATGAAAAAAATTGGGGTGAATTTGGAAAAAAATGAGGGAAATTTTGATTAAAATATGAAAAAAAATTAATAAAAAAATTTTTTCCTTGCTAAATAATGTTAAATGAAACATTGAATTATTCTTGTGTATCAATTTTTTTATCTTTCAACTAAAAAAACTGGCTCATTATTTTTAAAAACGAGCTAGTTTTTTTATTTGATAATTTTTAATAAAAAAACTTTAATTCTTTACAAAATAACAGTTATTTATCACATTTCCAGCATTTGATTCTATGTAGAATTTATTTTACAGAAGCTTCATAAATTTCTTTTAATAGCTTCAGCCAAATCTTTGTTAAATTCATCATCACTTTGTTGTGCTGACAATCCTTCAGTTAATGCTCTTGAGAAAACTTGCGATAACTCCTTTATTTTTTTAGCAAGAATTTCGTTTGCTTCTTTTTCTTGGGATAACCTCCTGATAATGCGACAACTCTTACAACTCTTGGATGTTTTGTCAAATCTTCATAAAAGTTTTCAACTGTTGGAAGTGTAACTTTTAACATAACATTTGAAGTTTCAGGCAATTTATCAAGATGTTTTTTAATTTCATTTTTCAAGATAGTTTCACATTCTGCTTTATCAACATTGTGAATATCTACTTCTGGTTCTATAATTGGAACAAGTCCAGCAGCAATAATTTTATCTGCAACTTCAAATTGTTGATCTACAACTTTTGCAATTCCTGTTTGAGATGCTTTTTTAATAACAGAACGCATTTTTGTTCCGAAAATATGTCTTTCGTTTGCTCGGCTCAAAAGATCGTCTAATCCAGGAATAGGTTTCATAACTTGAACTCCGTCTTCCAATTCTTCTAGTCCTTTATCAACTTTTAAGAAAGGTAAAACTCCTTTTTCTTCCCACAAAAAGTCAGCTGTATATTTATCATCAATTTTTCTATCCATAGTTTGTTCAAATAAAATAGCTCCTACAATTTCCTTATCACTAAAAGCAGGACTTTTTATAATTCTAGTTCTCATTTTATGAATTAAATCAAACATTTCTGTATCATTAGAATATTCACTTTCATCAATTCCATACAATTTTCAAGGCTTTTCGGAGTACTTCCACCACTTTGATCCAATGCTGCAATAAATCCTTTTCCGTTTCTCATTCTTTCTAATCTTTCTTTCATTATAATCTTCCTCCTAATTTTAAAACAAAATAATTTGATTATCAAATCTTTTTTTACTTTCTATATTTATCATATCACTTTTTTTCAAAAAAATGTCAAGGATAAAATATAAAAATTTTTTTAAAAAAATCAAAAAAACCTTTAATTTTTCCCATTGATTAGACTTTTTTTATGATATAATTTTTATATAATCAATTTAGGAGGAAAAAAATGGGAAGACATGGTACAATAGCTGGGCGTAAGGAAGCACAGGATAAAAAAAGAGCCGCATCATTTACAAAACTTGTTAGACTTATAACAGTGGCAGCAAGAGGAGGAGAAAATCCTGAATTTAACGTTGCACTAAAACACGCAATTGAAAAAGCAAAGGCGATTAATATGCCTAATGATAACATCAACAGAGCAATTAAGAAGGGAGCAGGAACTGATGGTTCAACAGCTTTTGAAACATTGAATTATGAAGGTTATGGACCTGCTGGAGTTGCTATTATTGTAGAAGCTCTTACTGATAACAAAAATAGAACTGCTTCATCTGTAAAAATGGCTTTTGATAGAAATGGCGGAAATCTTGGTGTTTCTGGGTCAGTTTCATATATGTTTGGAAGAAAAGGTGAAATTATTATTGAAAAAACAGATGACATTGATGAAGAAGCATTGATGGAAGTGGCACTTGAGGCTGGAATGGAAGATATGGAAACTTTGGAAGACAGTTTTTATATTACAACTGAAACAGCAAACTTTGATGCTGTGGCAGATGCCTTAAGAAATGCAGGATACAAATTATTAGAAGCAGATATTCAATATTTACCATCAATTGAAGTTGAAACTCTTGAAGAAAAATGATTTACAAAAAAATTAAGAAAAATTAATTGATGTTTTTGGAAAAATGATGACGATGTTCAAAAAGTTCACCACAATTATGCTGGAGAATTATAAAAAAATACAGATATTGCGGAATTAATTTCCGCATTTATTTTTATTTTTAAAAAAAGGAGCCATATTTTTATGAAAAAAAACTGGAGAAGAAACAATTACTCTAATAAAAAAATATGAAAAATAATTCAGCGAAATGATTTTTCAAAAACTTCACACTTGATTCAGTTTTACTTTCTGATTTTGTAAAAAAATTAATAGGAAGACAAAAAAATTCTTGATATTGGAACTGGATGCGGAATTATCGCTTTACTTTTGGCACAACGCTCAAAGGCACAAATTACAGGTATTGAATTGCAAAAACAATGGCGGAAATTGCTGAAAGAAATGTTGAAAATAATAAATTTGAGAATCAAGTCAAAATAATAAATGAGGATATAAAAAAATTATAAAAAAATATTTTTTTAGCCGTGATGAATTTGACACAATAGTTACAAATCCGCCATATTTTTGAATTTACTGGCGACATTTCACAAATCAATGACCTGGAGCAGCTGGCAAATGCAAGACATAATATAAATTTATCACTTGAGGAAATTATAAAGATTTCTTCCTATTTATTAAAAAAATATGGGCAGTTTTTTTCAATTGTGTTCCGAAGCGAACGGCTGGTGGAAGTTCTAGCGCTTTTTACAAAAAAATATAATTTAGAGCCGAAAAGAATGAAGAATTGCTATACAAAATGGAATGAAAACTCAAAAAAATTTGCTTATTGGAAGCAATAAAAAGATGCTAAGAAAGGGATTTTTCCATTGAAATGCCTATTTTTTTGTTTATGATGAAAATGGACAAAAGAACGAATATATTGAAAAATTTGTATAAAAGTTAGGATTTAAAAAAATTAAAAAAAGAATAAAAAAATTATTATTTCCTTGCATTTTTTTAACAAATACTTGTATAATAAAAAGCCTGTAAAAAAATAACTATAAATGATTGTAATAAAAAAATATAATGATGTTTGGGATATTCCATCTATAAAAAAACCTTTTGGAAACACATATTATTCAAAAAGGATAGTATGTTTTTTTATTGCTTAAATTATAGAAAAAAAATAAAAAAAATAAAAAAATTTTTTTAAGGAGGAAATGAATGCTTAATTTTTTAAATCACCTGCAATTTGGAGTAAATGAATTATTATGGCTAGGATATCTAATATTGAATTTTTCAGCAGTTGCTCTGGCTTACAGATTTTGGGGAAAAGGAGGACTACTATCAGTTGTGCCGTTATCAATCGTTCTAGCTAACATTCAAGTTGGGAAAATGATGACTTTGTTTGGTTTTGATGGAATTACAATGGGAAATATTGCTTATGGAGGAATTTATTTGGCGTCGGATATTTTGACAGAAAACGAAGGGAAACATTATTCTAGAAAAGTGGTTTCATTAGGTTTTGCTGCGATGTTATTTACGACATTTATAATGCAAATTGTGCTAAAAGTAAAAGTTTCGCCTGATGATACAATGCAAGGTGCTTTATCAGCAGTATTTGGATTCATGCCAAGACTTGCAATTTCAAGTGTATGCGGATTTGCAGTTTCTCAGTCGTTTGATATTTGGTCTTATCAATTTATTAGAAAATTTAGACCATCTTATAGAGATATTTGGATTAGAAACAATGCAAGTACAATGATAAGTCAAATTTTTAGATAATATTGTATTTTTCATTTTTTTGGCATTTACAGGAGTTTATCCATTTAAAACAGTAATCGGAATCATATTTTCAACATATTTATTAAAAAAATTGTAATTTCACTGCTTGACACACCTTTTGTGTATATTGCGACTTTATGGAAAAAAACAAGGTAAAATAAGTGATTAATATTAAATAAATAAAATGAAAAAAAATAAAAAAAGGTATATATAACATGGAAAGATATAGTGTAATAAAAGAGAAAAATCCTCGTGAAATCGTATTATTAAAAGGGTTTAGCTGTGCTTATGGAAAAGTGCGCTTTTTTTGTAATTACATTTTTGGATAATACGAATGACGAAGAAGAGATGAAAAAAAGTAAATTTTTGAGGCTTTGAGTAGAGTTACTGGGGAATATGGAGTTCTTGAAGTTATAAACTCTGGGTCGGTGTTTGAGCTAAATGGTGCGACATTGAGAAAATAAGAGAAGTTTGTAAAGAGAAAAATATAAAAAAATACTTTATTTTTGAAGCGTATTTTGGGTACTTAAATAGATTGAATGAAATTAGAGAATATTTTTTTCTGAACAAGAAGTAAGATTTGCATTCGGATTGGAAACTTTTGACAATAATTATAGAGCTAAGGTTTTTGAAGAAAAAAATTTTATTTTTAAATGAAAGAGTTTTGGAAAAATTAAAAAGCGAATATCAAATGTGCTTATTAATGATTTGTACAAAAGGACAGACGAAAGAACAGATTTTAAGCGATATTGAGCAAGGAATGGAAAATTTCAAGGAGCTAGTTGTAAGTGTATTTGTAAATAATGGTACGGAAATTGAAAGAGATGAAGAGCTTGTAGCTTGGTTTTTTTGACGGAAATTTATCCAAAATATAAAGATGTTCCAAATATTGAGATTTTTAGTTGACAATAAAAGATTTTTGGAGTGTATGTTCAATAAAATTACTCGAATTTTTTTAACATTGAATTTTAATAAAAAAAGACTATGTTTTTATTTATTTTATGACAAGGGGTTTTAGCCCCTTGCTAAAATTAAAAAAATTTATAATGGATTTATTACGTGAAAATGTGAAATAGTATGAGTTTTTTTAACTATTTTTGGAAATGCCAATACCGTTTTTCAAACATATCAATTTCATTTTTCCAATTCTTTTAAATCACTTTCGGACATAATGGTCGTTATCGGTTCCAAGTCTAAAAGGTTCTCACTAATGGCATATTTTTTTGTGATTTATTTCAAATAAGTATTCTTCTACAATCATTTTTTTGTCTTATTATTTTTTTATCATCATCTTCAAAATCTATGACAAGTGTTACATTTAAATCCGAGAGTTCATTAATGTCAATTTTTCTTTTTCATTTACAAAATAGTTTAAAATGCATTGCTTTTATTACAAACTCTAGTTCCTCTTCGATTACTTCACGTGGCTTTTTCGATATTTTTGTGTTAAGTACAAAATAGCTTTTATCTAAAAAAAATCATTTTTTTATTTCCTTTCTTCTTACGATTATATTTCTTTTTTTCAATTATAATAAAAAAATATTTTTAAAAACAAATTTTTTTACTAAATTAAATCATTTGTTAAATTTTTTTACGTAGTCAATTTTTAAAAAAAGTAGAAAAAAAGCAAAAATGATTTATAATATATCGAAGTAATAATAATTTTAAGAATTTAAAATTATTAGGCTTGCTCGGAAACTACATGTATTTAGAATTTAATAAAAGCAAATGTTCTGAAGCAAGGAATTTTGATTTCTTGTAAAATAAAAAAAGATAAGTTGCCGAACAGATCTATTGAAGTTAAAAATAAATAAACGGCATTGAAAAAGAAAAAAATTAGAAAAATGTAAAAAAATGAAGGCTGTAAAATTGAATAATAGTAATGTTTATAGTGGAGTGAAATTTTTTTGAATCTTGTAAAAAAAGGAAGAAAAAAATAAAAAAATTAGAATTTTTGTAAAAGGAATAGAAAAAAAGAGAATAAGTAGGAGAGAATATGGCTAGAAAAAAATTAGTATAGAAGCCGATAGCTTGAAAAAAAGATATAAAAAAACAGGGAAGTTGTAAAAAAAGTGTAAGCCTTGCGATGGAAAAGGGCGAGGTTGTGGGACTTCTTGGACCTAATGGGGCAGGAAAGACAACTACGTTTTATATGATCACAGGAATTGTAAGGCCAAATCACGGAAGAGTTATGTATAATGGGCAGGAAATTACAAACTTGCCAATGTACAAAAGAGCTAGGCTAGGGCTTGGATATTTGCCACAAGAGGCATCCGTTTTTAGAAATTTGACTGTGGAAGAAAATATAGTTTCAGTTTTGGAAATGCGTGGAGTTCCTAAAAAAGAACGTATTGCTACAATGCAAAGTTTGATTGAAGAATTTAAACTTTCACATGTTGCAAAAAGTTTAGGGTTATGCACTTTCAGGAGGGGAACGAAGACGTGTGGAAATTGCTCGAACGATTTCTACAAATCCAGATTTTATTTTGCTGGATGAGCCTTTTGCAGGAGTTGACCCTATTGCAGTAGAAGACATTCAAAATATAATTATCCAATTAAAAGAAAGAGGATTAGGAGTTTTAATTACAGACCATAATGTGCGTGAAACATTGAGAATTACTGAAAGAGCGTATATAATGGCTGAAGGGACAATCTTGATTTCTGGAACTGGTGAGCAAATTGCGAATGATGAAACTGCCAGAAGAGTTTACCTTGGAGATAACTTCAAGTTGGATTAGGAGGTTGATTTTTTTGAAAAATATGATTTTGACGTCATCTTTATACGAAAGTATAGGATTTGTAAAAAGAATTTTTTTGGATAAAAAAATGCTAAAAAGTAAAAAAAATATTATTTATTCCGACAGCAGCTAATGTGGAAGAATATAAGAATTATATGTATCTTACAGAGAAGGCTTTTTGAGGATATTGGATATGAAGTGGATAATTTTGATATTTCTATTTTTTTCAGAAAAAAAACTGTAAAGGAGAAATTATCGAAGGCAGAGATAATCTTTATTTCTGGTGGAAATACATTCTATTTATTACAAGAATTGAAAAGGAAAAATTTAATTTCTTATTTGAAGGAAAGAATAGAAAATGGATTGCTTTATATTGGAGAATCGGCAGGGTCTGTAATAACAGGTCCTAATATCGAATATGCTTCGCTTGCAGATGATAAAACATTGGCAAAGGAATTAAGTGATTACACGGGAATGAATCTGATAGATTTTTATTTAGTTCCTCATTTTGGCGAAGAACCGTTTGCAGAAAGTTCTGAAAAAAATAGTTGAATTGTATAAGGATAAATTAGATTTGAAATTAATAAATAATAAAGAAGTTATATTGATTGAAAAATGATGATTTTTAGGATAATAAAAAGAAAAAAATAAAAAAATAGGTGAAGATTCCTTGTGGTATAAGGAGGGTAAGAGTGTTATTAGATATAGAGATAAAAAAATTTAAAATCTTTTTAAAAATCAAACAATTTTTTTCAATGGAAGCTGAAAATAAAATTGAAGATAGAAATTCTTTTGAAGTTGAAGTAGGGAAAGAAAAAAATTTGAATTATTGAAAACTGCTGTGCTGTTTGGAGGAAATGCCAGCGGGAAATCAAATTTTACTTCAGTTTTAAAGTATATTCAGGTATTATTTGTTTAATAAAGGGATAGAAAAAAATATAATAAAGAAGGCTTTTAGATTTGGGGAAGAAGATAAAAATTCAACGATAAAAAGTAAGGAATGTAGTAGATGATAAAAATTTATGAATATATATTAGAAATAAATTTTTAATACAAAAATTATAAAAGAAAAGTTATATATAACTGCTTTTAGAAAGAAAAACTTGTTTTTTTGAAAGAGAAAAACAATAAAATTGTAAAAATATGACAAAGAAATATTTTCAGAATATGAAATAACTATAGGCTTTTATAAATGAGACTCTGACAGACAGTGACAGTGTAATATCAAGAATTATCGAATGGAGAGTTCCTGAAGAAATAGAAAAAAATATATTTTATATAGATAAAATAAAAAAATTAATAATTATAGTGATGATTTGGGAAAAATATATATGAAAATAAAAAAATAACAAAAAAAGTTAGTCATAGAATTTTTTTAAAAAAATAGGAATTATTGTGAATGATATTGAGGTGTATAGAGAAAAAAATGAATTTTTTTCTTAAAAAAATATACGAGAAAGTAAAGAATTTCAGATATTGAGTGAAAAAGAACAGGAGAAATTGTTATCTCAAATAGCTTATATTTATAGAATACACTTTTGTTTATGAAGATAACCAAAAAAACAAAAAAATATAAATTAGAATATTATGAGCAATCGGCAGGAACACAAAAGATACTATCAATGTTTTTTTCCAATCTATAATTTATTAAATAATGGGGAGTAATGATAATAGATGAATTAGACATTACTTTGCATTATAGCTTGATAAAGGAAATCATAAAAAAATGTTTAATTCTGTAGAATATAATAGAAAAAAACGCTCAATTAATATTTACTACTCACAATTTATTATTATTGGATTTTTAATTTATTTAGAGAAGATCAAATATGGTTTTTTTGGAAAATAATGATGTGTCAACAGGAACTGAACTTTATTCATTATCAGATATAGAAGGATACGAAAAAAATAAATACTTGTTAAGAGATTATTTGAATGGAAATTTTGGTGGAATACCTAAATTAGAAGATTTTTGGGGTTGATTTATGGCTAGAAAAAAAGGAATGAATAACAAAAAAATCGAAAATTAAAGAAAAAAAGTATATTTATTTTTTTATGGAAGGCTCTAAAAAAATTGTAGTGAAGATAAGTATATAAAGGAGTATTACGGACAATTTTCAAGATAAGGCAGTAGATATTGGATTTAGATTTATTTCCTGTGGAGATGGAAGCTGGAAAAAAATATCGAAAAAGGAAATAAATAAAGAAAAAAAAGAAATATAATTGATGAAAATATTGAAATTTGGTGTGTTTTAGACAAAGATAAAAAAATGATTTGGATAAAATTAACAAGGAATGTGTGAAAAAAATAATTATAAATTGATTTTTTCCAATTGTTCTTTTGAAGTTTGGTTGCTATATCATTATGAAAAATATAAAAGATAGGAGAATGCAGTCAAAAAAATTATGAAAATATTCTTACAAGGAAACTAAATAAGAAATATAAGAAAAAGTGAAGGAATAAAATTTACTCTTGATGATAAAGAAAGAGCGATTAGGCAATCTAAAAAGATACATGAAAAAAATATCAGAGATTGGAAGAAAAAAATAAATAATAGTTTTAATTGTACAAATTTTTTTATATGATTTTTAGAAAAAAATTTAAAGAAGTTTTTTTATAATTTTGATTTAGAGTAATAATTAAAATTTTAAATTTATTTTTTAAAAAAATAAGATAAGTAAAATTTATAAATAAAAAAAGATATAATTAAAGAGAGGATAGAAAAAAATGACAGGAAATGAAATAAGAAAAAGTTTTGTAGATTTTTTTAAATCAAAGGAGCATAAACATTTTGAAAGTGCTTCGTTAATACCAGATGATAAAAGTTTGTTGTTGACGGTTGCTGGGATGGTGCCGTTTAAGCCATTTTTCTTGGGAGAGAAGGAAGCTCCGTTTCCAAGAATTACGACTTATCAAAAAAATGTATAAGAACTAATGATTTGGAAAAATGTAGGAAGAACGCCTAGACACCATACATTTTTTGAAATGCTGGGAAATTTCTCGTTTGGAGATTACTTTAAAAAGGAAGCGATTGAATGGTCTTGGGAATATATAACAAAAATTTTGAAATTGGATCCAGAAAGACTTTATGTTTCTGTTTATAAAACAGACGATGAGGCTTATGAAATTTGGAATAAGGAAATTGGAGTGCCTGAAGATAGAATTGTTAGACTTGGAGAAGAAGATAACTGGTGGGCAGCTGGACCTGTAGGTTCTTGTGGGCCTTGTAGTGAAATTTATTACGATACACAAAATATGGGTAAAAATAATGAAGAAATTAACTGTAAGCCAGGAGATGAAGGAGATAGATTCTTAGAAATTTGGAACCTTGTGTTTACTGAATGGAATAGACTTGAAGACGGTTCACTTGTGCCACTTCCAGAAAAAAATATTGATACAGGAGCAGGACTTGAAAGAATAGCTTCAGTTGTGCAAAAAAAAGATAATAACTTTGAAACTGATATATTTATGCCGATAATAAAAGGTATTGAAAAAGTTTTAGATATTAAGAAAGAAGAATTTGAAATTACTGTAAAAGTTATTGCGGATCATATTAGAGCGTCAGTATTTTTGATAGCGGATGGAGTTTTGCCATCAAATGAAGGTCGTGGATATATTTTAAGAAAAATTATAAGAAGAGCATTTGGTGCGGGAATCGTTGCAAAACAAAAATTGGATATTACGAAAGATGATTTGTTCTTGTATAAATTAGTACCTTATGTTGTGGAAAATATGAAAGAGGCATATCCAGAATTAGTTGAAAAACAAGAATACATTGAAAAAGTTTTAAAACTTGAGCAAGAAAGATTTGCGTTGACATTGAAAAATGGAATTGAAATGCTAACTGAAGAAATTGAAAAAATGGATAAAGAAGGAATTAAAAAACTTTCAGCAGATGCTTCGTTTAAATTATATGATACATTTGGACTTCCATTTGAATTGACAGAATTAATTTTGGAAAATCAAGGGTATGAAGTTTCTGAAGAAGAATTTAACCAAAAAAATTAGAAGAACAAGTAAAAAAAGATCAAAAAAAATAGCAGAGTTACAGTTTCAGATATGATAAAAAGATGACTTTATTGATAAATTCTTTGAAGAACACGGAAAAACTGAATTTACAGGATATGAAAACTTTGAAGATGAAGGAAAAATTTTGCATATTGCTAAAAGTGAAGGAATTTCAGGGTATGAAGTAATTTTTGATAGAACGCCATTTTATGCGGAATCAGGAGGACAAGTTGCTGATACTGGAATTATTACTTCTGGAGAATTTGAAGGAAAAGTTGTAAATGTTGTGAAAAAACATGATGTGTTTATTCATCAAGTAGAGATTTAAAAAGGAATTGCTCCATCAGTTGGTGCAGAAGTAAAAATGAAAATTGATGCGGATCGTAGAAAAGATATCCAAAGAAACCATACTGCAACACATATTTTTACATAAAGTTTTTAAGAGAAAATTTAGGGAACTCACGTTGAGCAATCTGGTTCGCTTGTGGATGATGAAAAAAATTGAGATTTGACTTTTTCACATTATGAAGCAATTGAGCCAGAAATGATTGAAAAAAATCGAAAAAAATCTGTAAATGACATTATTTTTGTCTAACTTGAAAGTTAAAAATTGATTTTTGAAAAATATTGAAGATGCGAAAAAAAGAGGAGCGATGGCACTTTTTCTCTGATAAATATGGAGATGTAGTTCGTGTCGTTGAAATTGACGGATATTCAATCGAGCTTTGTGGAGGTGCACACGTTAAATCTACTGGAGAAATTGGATTATTTCAATATTGAATCTGAAAGTGGAATAGCTTCAGGAACTCGTAGAATTACAGCAACAACAGGACATGCAAGTTTGAAATATGTTAATAAACTTGAAGAAAAATTAAGTAAAGTTGCTGGAATGTTGAAAACTGATGGAAAAAATGTGGTTGACGTTGTAGAGAAATATATCGCAGAAGCTAAAAATATCGTAAAAGAATATGAGCAATTACAAACTAAATTAGTAAAAATATGAAATCAATGAATTACTTGAAAATGTAGATGAAATAAATGGAGTAAAAAGTATTAAAAAGCTGCATTTGCAAATAAAGATGTAAATGAATTAAAAAGAAATCGTAGATAGAGGAAAAAGAAAAACTTCAATCTGGAATTATTATTTTGGGAACAAATAATGGTGGAAAAGCGATTTTCGTAGTTGGAGTTACAAAAGACTTGATTTCAAAAGTAAAAGCTGGAGAAATCGTAAAAGTTGCAGCTCAAGTTGCTGGCGGAAACGGTGGAGGAAGACCTGATTTTGCACAAGCTGGTGGAAAAAGATGGAAATGCTGTAAAAGAAGCTGTTGATAAAGCATTTGAGTTTGTAAATGAAAAAAATTATAATTTATATAATTGAATAAATGCCAATTAGCAAGGGGTTTATCCCCTTGTCGAAAAAAATTAATTCATAATTTGAATAATAAAAATTTAGAAAATGAGAAAAAAAGATGAGAAAAATTTATTGGACTTGATGTCGGAGATGTGAGAATTGGGGTTGCGAAAATGCGATCCTTTGGGAATTCTTGCGACTGCTCTTGAAGTGATTGACAGGACGAAAAATAGATCCGATTGCAAGAATAAAAGAGATTTTTAGACGATGAAAGTACGAAGTCGTTGTTGGACTGCCGAAAAAGTCTTGACGGAACTCAAAAAGGTCAAGTTGAAAAAAAGTGGAAGAATTTGTGGAAGAGTTAAAAAAAGAAATACCAGGAATTCAGATTATTTTTTTGTGGATGAGAGATATACGACGACAGAAGCGGAACATTATTTGAAAAAAATTATTCTAAAAAAAGAATGGGAAAGAGCGAAGGAAAGTTGTGGATATGGTGGCAGCTTCGATAATTTTTACAAAAAAATATTTGGATACATTAACTTAGAAAGTCTAAATAAAGTATATTTATTTTTAAAAATTTATTAAACATATTTATAAGAATAGATATTTAAATAAAATAAAAAAAGAAAGGATGAAAAAAATGCAAAATAAAAAAAATCACATTATATTTGGCTGCTTGTAGTTATTATTGTTCCAATTGTTATTTTAGCATTGAATAAAATAAAATTGGGGCTTGATTTACGAGGTGGAACATCAGTTGTATTGCAGGCACAGGGGAAAATTGAGCCTGATACGATGAGTAAAGTTAAAAGTATTATTGAAAGAAGGGTAAACAGTATTGGGGTGGCTGAACCTGTTATTCAGCTTAGCGGAAATGATAAATTGATAGTGGAGCTTGCGGGAATAAAAGACCCTCAAAAGGCTGTTGAATTAATTGGTACGACTGCAAAACTTGAGTTTAGAATAAAAAATAGGGATGGTTCTTATGGGCCTGTGCTTTTGGAAGGATCTGCCTTAAAATCTGCAGGGGTAACAAGAGATCAAATGGGAATGCCATCAGTTAGTTTTGAATTGAGTTCGCAAGGGGCAAATACCTTTGCTAAGATTACAAGAGAAAATATTGGAAAGCAGCTGGCAATAATGTTGGATAATAAAGAACAGTCGGCTCCTACGATTAATAGTGAAATTAGTGGAGGAAGTGGAGTTATAACTGGAAGATTTTCAATGGAAGAAGCAAATAACCTTGCAAATCTATTAAAATCAGGAGCATTGCCTGTGGAAATAAAAATTGTTGAAAATAGAACGGTTGGTGCGACACTTGGAGTAGATTCGATAAAACAGACTGGAGTAGCAGGATTAATTGCTTTATGTGTAATTTCAGTATTTATGATTGCTATTTATAAAATACCTGGAATTGTGGCAGATATTGCGCTTCTTATAAATGGAGTTCTAGTTTTAGGATTGCTTAGTGGAGTTGGAGCGGCCTTGACACTTCCTGGAATTGCAGGATTTATCTTGACATTGGGAATGGCAGTTGACTCGAATGTAATTACTTATGAAAGAATAAAAGATGAGCTGCGGTTTGGAGAATCGCTGCACGATGCAGTGGAAAAGGGTTATGAAAATGCTTTTCCTGCGATAATTGACGGAAATATAACAACGTTACTTGTGGCGGCTGTGTTATTTTTTTCTTTGGAACAGGGCCAATAAAAGGGATTTGCTGTAACATTGTCACTTGGTGTGGTTGCTACGGTAATTACAGGGGTATTTGTATCAAAAATTTTTTTAAGATTGTTTATACAGGTGTTTAAGATAAAAAGAGAGCAGTTGTTCTGGAAAGGAGCTTTTAAATAATGAAGATTAATTTGAAAGTTATTAAAAAAATAGAAAAACTTTATTTGGGAATTTCAGCGGCAATGGTTTTAATTTCACTAATTTCACTATTTACTATAAAAATTAAATTTAGGTGTTGACTTTAAAGGTGGAGAATTAATTCAACTGAAATACAGTAAAAAAATAGATCAAAAACGCAGTAAAGTAGCACGTTAAACAGTCTAATTGGGAAAATTCCTCAAATGAAGGCAAAAAGAGTACAGTTTTCTGATACGGATAATACAGTTATTATAAGAACTGAGCAAATGAGCGGTACTCAAAAAGCAAAAGTAATGTCAGAATTAAAACAGAATACTGGAAAATTTGAAGTTGTAAAAAATGAAACTGTAGGTGCGGTAATTGGTAAGGAATTAACAGCAAATGCATTTCAAGCGTTATTGATAGGAAGTATATTGATTATTATTTATATTACAGTAAGATTTGAGTTTATTTATGCAATAGCGGGAATTGTGGCATTAATTCACGATGTTATTATTGCTTTTGGGAGTTATTACAATGCTTAGATATGAGATAGATACTCCATTTATTGCGGCAATTCTTACAATTTTGGGATATTCCATTAATGATACGATTGTCGTATTTGACAGAATTAGGGAAAATATTAAGAAAAATAGATCAGGCAGAAACAAAGTTTCAATGTCATTTGGTGAAATAATAGAAAAATCTATAAATCAAGTATTTACAAGATCGATTTATACTTCATTGACTACTTTATTTTCTGTAATTGTACTTCTTATTCTTGGAGGAGATACGTTAAAGACATTTAGTATGACATTGTTTGTGGGAATGTTAGTTGGAACATATTCATCAGTATTTGTAGCAAGTCCTTTGGTTTATATCATGAAAAAAGGTAAAGATGAGCCAAAAGCTAAAGATACTACAAAACATTCAGGAAAAAAACAGTAAATGGATATGATGAAAAGGATAAAGTTTTTAGTTTAGTTAAATTGTTTGAAAGATAGGATAAAATAAAAAAATAAAATGATAAGTTTAGAAGGTGAAATGAAAAAAATGCGATGCTGGGCAGAAATAAATATAAATAATTTGTATAGCAATATTGATGAAATTGAGAAAATTGTGCCTAAAGAGAAAAATAATAGCGGTAATAAAGGCAGATGCTTATGGGCATGGAATGTTAAAAATCTGTGACGCTTTAATAAAAAAAGGGAATTAAGAATTTTGCTGTGGCGACAAGTGATGAAGCGCTGAAAATAAAGGAACTTCATAATGATATTATGGTGCTGATATTAGGACCTGTGGAAAATGAATATATGGATCTCATTGCTGACAAGAAGATTTATTTTATGGTGACAGATTTTGAAGAAATAGAATTTTTGGAAAAAACTGGAAAAGAAAACGGGAAAACTGTGGACGTGTTTATAAAGATAGATACAGGAATGGGACGTGTAGGATTTCAAGAAAGCGAAGTGGAACAATTAAATAAAATTCTTAAAAATGTAAAACATATTAATCCAATAGGAATCTTTTCGCATTTTTCATCATCTGACAGCGACAAAGAATATACAAAATTGCAGGAAAGAAAATTTAAAGCAATGTGTGAAAAAATATCAAGTGGGATACCATCAATACGATACAGACATCTGCACAACAGTTTTGGAACTTTAAAATTTCAAGAAAGCATACAGGATTTTGTGAGAGCGGGAATTATAATTTATGGAGGAGTTACAGATAAGGAAACTGCACCGTATAAATTTAAGCCTGTAATGTCTCTTTTTGCTAAAATAAGCTATATAAAAACATTAAAGGAAGACAGCTTTATAAGTTATGGAAATACTTATCTTGGAAAAGCTGGGGAAACTTATGCGACTGTTTCCATTGGGTATGCTGACGGAGTAAGGCGTGATTTGTCAAATAAAGGCTATGTTTTTTATAAAGGGCATAAATGTAAAATTGCAGGACGTGTTTGTATGGATCAGCTTATGATTTTACTTCCTGATGAATTAAAGGATGAAGCTAAAAAAAGGCGATGTTGTGGAATTTTTTTGGTGAAAAATATAAGTGTTGTGGAAGTTGCTGAATTGTGTGGCACTATTTCGTATGAGATTTTATGTGGAATAAGTCAAAGGGTGCCTAGAATTTATGTAGAAAAAAATAGGAGTAAAAAAATGATACTGGATATTGGATTTGTAGTTTTGCTGATAATATTTATGTTTCTTGGGTACAGGAGAGGTTTTTTTCGCTGGAATTTTTTTAATATGTTTAAGTATATTTTTTTATTATTTTTTTATAACAAATTATGTTTATAAATTTTTTTCTGGATTCAGAGGGAATTAAGTCTCAAAAATCAGTTGAAAGTATTTATTGTAATCGTTGCAATCCAATATCTTGCCTATTCTGCTATTTTTGATAATTAATAAAAAAATTTTTAAAGAGTATAAAAAAATAAATAAATTTGATAAATTGTCTGGAATGATATTTGGAATAATGAAATTGTTTTTTTGTTGCAATTATTGTATACATTGTAGTAATTGCAGGCTCTCTAAAAAGTAAAAGCATAAAAAAATGCAAGGAATAAAAAGTATTTGCATTAAGATTATGACAAAATATGCACTAAGGTTTACGGATTCTTTTTCCTGGATTTATAGAAAATGATGTGAAGAGATATGTTATAAGTCAACGGGAAAAAGGAAGTAATAAATGATGTTTTTACATGATTATGAAAAATCCAGAACCAGATAAATTTGAAAAAAATCAAAAGAGATTAATTAAAATAAATAAAAAAATTTATGAAAAAAATGGAATAAAAGAAAAAAATAAAAAAAGGAAAATTGATAAAAAAATGAAAAATAATTGACAGGTATATTTACAATTCACTTATTTTTGCCGTCATTGTTTGAATTAGCATATTTACATTTATTATGATGTTAAATGTTGTAATGGAAGTTATGGAGCGTCTGTTTGCAAGTGATTTGCCGTTTATATCCATAATAGACTATCTATTTTATGCAATGCCAGGAGTTCTTGTGCAGACAATACCGATGGGAGCGTTTCTTGGAGTAATGCTTGTCTATGGCGGACTTTCAGAAACAAATGAGATTGTTGCAATGGAAGGTTCTGGAATAGGGCTTTTTAGAATACTTAGACCAGCATTTATTTTTTTGGTGTAGTGTTAACATTGATTGGATTAGGACTTGAAATTTATGTAAATCCCTCGTGCCTTGAAAATATAAATGCTCAGACAAAGCAGGTGCTTGCTTCAAAGCCTAGTTCACTGACGGAAGAAAAAGTATTTCTGACAAATGAAGAAAAAGGGATTTGGTTTTTTTATATTGATGAGGTAAATAATGAAGCGGCAACAGCAAAAAACTTTCTAATAATAAATAAACGTGGGGATAACCATTATCCAATAGTTTTTTTGGCTGAAAATGCAAGATTTGATCCAGGAATCATAAATTTGAGCAAAGTAAAAGGGTATGCTTTTGAAAAAGATGGCAGCAATCAAGTTTCAGCTGAGTATATGGAACAGGAAATACCTATTACTACTTTTTTTAGAGAAAGCAAGAAGGAAGTGAAAAAAAGCCGTAAGGAAATGAATATAAAAGAGTTAAATAAATTTTATAAGGAAAATATAAACAAGCCTGGAGAAAAGGAAACAGCTTTTAAAGGCACAGGTAGAAATTTACCAAAGGCTTATAGGCCCGCTAGCAAGTACATTTTTATGCTGGCTTGGAGTGCTTCTTTCAGTTGGGCATAGAAGAAGTGGAAGAGGAATAAGTTTTGGTGTAAGTTTAATCGTTATATTTGGTTATATAGGAATGGCAAGTTATGCAAAAATTATGGTGCTGAAGAATAATGTGCCTGCAAATATTGCAATGTGGGTTCCTAATTTTGTTTTATTTATATTGTGTATATATTTCTCAATAAAGAAATATAGAGGAAAATAACGAAGGGAGGAGTATGAACAAATTAGACAAGTATATAATTTCAAATTATGTAAAAAGTTTCCTTTTGGGTATGATGATGTTTTTTTTGATTTTCTTATTAGCAGAAAGTATCAGCTTGACAGGATGGATTATGGATGGAAAGCTTAAAGGCCACGATGCCATAAAGTATCTGAGATATGGAACACCTGAAATTATAACAAATACTGCTCCTCTTGGAGTATTGCTGGGAAGCCTGCTGTGTATAAGCAAGATGGCAAAACAGCTGGAAATTGCCGCAATGAAAACAAGTGGAATAAGTTTTGCAAGAATAGCGTTATTTCCTATGATTTTTTCATTTCTTGTAAGTATGGGAGTATTTTGGATAAACTATGACATATTAGGGAAATCAAATACTAAGAAAGAAAAATTTAAAAGTCCCTTAAAATTGATAATAAGGAGCCTGTAAGGGCGCAAAAAGAAATTCGTTTTCGTAAAAATTGATAAAAAAAGACAGTTCTGTATAGTGAAAATGTAAATAAAAAAATACTGGAACAATGGAATATATTGAAATTTTTTTAAATTTGAAAAAGGGATTTAGTAAAAATCAGCAAGATATATACTTCGCCATTTGCAAAAATTAATCCGAAAACAAATGTATGGACTTTTAAAGATTTAAAGGAATATGACAGCAGGACTAATTTAACAAAGCCTGCGGATACAAAGAAATTCAGGTTTGTTGCAAGTATGGAAGATGTCCTGGCAAGTCCAGTAAAGGCTAAAAATTTGACAATGCCTGAATTACGTGAGAAAACAGTTTATTTTACAAGGGTCGGAGCAGATTCCTTAAATTTAAGAATAGAATTTTATTATAGAATATCTTTTGCATTGTCGTCATTTGTCATGTGCTTAATTGGACTTTCACTTGGAAGTAGATATGTAAGGGGGGGAGCTGCGTTAAATATTGGATTATCTGTAATAATAGGTTATGCCTATTACGGTATCAGCACGATTTTGCGTTCAATGGCAGTTGCAGGCACAGTTCCAATTTATGCGGCTTGCTTTTATTCCGTTAATTGTATTTTTTTGTAGTTGGAATAAAAATTATTTAGAGATTCGGAATATTAATATGTAGTATTATTTTTTTATTTAATACTGTTTCATGTGCAAACAGTGGACTCTTTTGCAAAGGGTCAGAAACTATTGTTAGCATATAATATAAAATATAATTCTGTTTTTAAAATAGAGTTTAGTGTAAAATAAGGATTGAGAGAGGATTGAAATGATAGAAAAAATAAGGACAAATACTGGAATAGAAGTTATTTTTGATAAATTAGAAAGTATTTCTACTTGTTCAGTTGGTGTATTTGTAAAAACGGGATCACGGGATGAAAGTGATACAGAGGAAGGAATTTCACACGTTTTGGAGCATATGATCTTTAAAGGGGACTCCTAATAGAAATTATTTTGAAATTTCAGATGAGATTGATTATCTTGGGGCGAATGTGAATGCGCATACGACAAAGGAGGAAACTGTTTTTTATATAAATGCCTTGACACAGTTTCTGGGAAAATCTGTTGATATTTTGTTTGATATTGTTACAAATTCTACGATTGATGAAAAGGAATTGGAAAAGGAAAAGGATGTAATTGTGGAAGAAATTAAAATGTATAAGGATTCGCCAGATGACCTGGTATTCGAGATGAATTATGCAGATTGCATAAATGGGCAGTATGGAAAGCCTATTATTGGAACAGAGGCAAGCGTGAAGGGATTTACAGCAGAGGAAATCAGAAAATATTACAAGGAAAGATATACTAAGGATAATATTTTTAATTGTTGTTTCTGGAAATTTTTGATAAGGATGAAATTACTCAGAAAGTAGATGAATATTTTTGGAAAGCTGGCTGATAAGAAGGTTAATAGACGTGAGAAGACAGAGTTTTCATTTAATGCTGGAAAAAGAGTTGTTTCAAAGGATATAAATCAAGTTAATATTTGTATTTCACATCAAAGCGAAGATTATAACAGTGAAAATAAAATATATACTGATATTTTTAGCAAATATTATCGGCGGTTCAATGAGTTCTAGACTTTTTTCAGGAAATTCGTGAAAAAAATGGACTTGCATATTCTGTTTACACATTTAATCAGTATTACCTTTCTGGAGGTTTGACATCAACGTATATTGGGACAAATCTGGAAAAATTATGAAAAAGGCAATAGAAATAACACTTGCAGAATTTAAGAAATTACGTGAAAGTGGAGTAACAGAAGATGAACTTCAAAAAGGCAAAAAAATAAATATATGAGCCGAATTGCATTTTCAATGGAAAATCCACGTTCAAGAATGGGAATTTTTGGGAAATTACTATATTAGAAAAAAATGAAATATTAGATGCAGAAAAGATAAAAAAATGAAGTAAATTCAGTAAAAACTTGAAGATGTGAATAATTTTGCAAAAAAACTGGATATTTAACAGAAAATATTACGGTTCTTGGAAATATTAAAAAAAGTAAGGTAAAGTTAAAAAGGAATTTATGATAATTAAAAAAAATAGGGTTAGGAGAAGAGAATGTTTCAAAGTCAAAGAATAATTGAAGATCTGAAAAATAATATTTTTCGTATGGACAAAATGATTTTACTGATAGTTTATGCACTTGTGACAATTAGCACAGTATTTGTATATAGTGCGACAAGACAAAGCGGAATGGTTGGTAAAAATATTTTATGGATTGTTATAGGGACAATATTGATGTTTATTATAGCCGCATTTGATTATAGACATATAAAGCTGTATATTTGGCATATTTACGGAATTGGGGCAATATTGCTGCTGCTTGTACGTTTTGCCGGGAAAAAGACTCTTGGAGCGCAACGTTGGATTGCACTTGGGCCATTTCAGCTGCAGCCGTCGGAATTTGTAAAGGTGATAATTATTCTAGTTATTGCCTACTGGATTGTAGAAAAATATAAAAATGGAATTAACAACTTAAAGGATATTGTTGGTTCAATTCTGCCAGCAATGCCTCTTATATTGCTTATTCTAATACAGCCTGATCTGGGAACGACATTAATAACAATTTCTGCATTTTTATTTATGATTTTTCTGTATGAAGCAAATATGAAGCCAATCTGGATAATAGGAATTGTAGTAATGCTATCAGTTTATCCAGTTTATAGATTTGTACTTAGCAGTTATCAAAGGGATCGTGTAGAAACATTTTTACACCCTGAAAAGGATAAAAAAGGAAGCGGATGGCACGTAATCCAGTCAAAAATTTCAGTTGGAGCAGGAGGTGCATTAGGTAAGGGAGTGTTACAGGGAAGCCAAAGCAGATTGGAATTTCTTCCTGAAGCGCAGACGGATTTTATTTTTTCAGTATTATCTGAAGAAATGGGATTTTTTGGATCCACACTAGTCTTACTTCTATATTTCGGATTAATTTTTGGAAATAATGAGAATTACCCTGAATTATACAGGACAGTTTTTGGCAGGCTTATACTGTATGGCTTGGCAGGTGTAATATTTATGCACGTAGTTGTAAATGTAGGGATGACAATTGGACTCGTGCCAGTTACAGGAAAACCATTATTATTTATGAGTTACGGAGGAAGTTCGTTTTTAGCTTCGTTTATTATAATAGGAATAGTGGAAAGTATAAAAAAATTCATAATAATAAATAATTTAAGAAAATAGGAGAAATTTTTTTGGAAAAGAATGAAATTATTGTAAATTCTGAGATGGAAGGGATGCGACTGGATAGATACTTGAGGAAAAGTTTCAAAAAAATGAGCCGCTTAGCAGGATTTTTTTAGTGCAATAAGATCTGGAGATGTAAAAAAATTAATGGGAAAAAAAGTCGAAGGAAAATTATCGGTTGTTATTAAATGATAAAAGTTATAATAAAAAAATTTATCAATAGGAAATATTAAAAAAATGAGAAAGCAGAAAATAAAATAAAAAAACTGCAAATTTCTCAAAATGAGCTTGAAAAAAATATAAAAAAATGGTTATTTTTTTGAAAATGAAGATTTTTTTATTGTAAATAAGGCGGAAAAAAATCCCTGATGCATAAGGGAACAGGGCATAAATATGGACTTAGTGAAGTTTTTTTAAAAAAATTTATAAAAAGTGAGAATATTAATTTTGCAAATAGAATTGATTTTTGAAACGTCGGGACTTGTTATCGGATGTAAAAACATTGAAGTTTTTTTGAGATATATTTCTGAAAAAAATTAGGGAAAAATGAAGTTCATAAAAAAATATTTTTGCGATTGTTCATAATGGAGAATTTAAAAAAATAAAAAAAGATTTTTAAAATTGAAAATTATTTGACAACGGCTGAAAAATAGGGTTATTGTTTCTGAAAAATCCTGTTTCAAGGGAATCTAAAAAAAGCATTACTTATTTTTAAATATATAAATATTGATAAATTGAAAAATCAGAAGAAAATATTGGATTTACTGGGGAAAAAAATAAGGATGTTTCGCTTTTTGGATATTGAGCTGATTACTGGGAGAAAGCACCAAATTAGGGCTCAGCTGGCTGATAAGGGACTTTTCATAGTTGGAGATAAGAAGTATGGAATAAAGGATGGGAGTGACAGATTTTTTTCTCTGCTGCTATTTTTCTTTCGTTTGATGAATATAAGTTTTCGATTTTTAGATAGAGTATTTTTTTAGGAGTGTATATTTTTTTCAAATTTTATTCTAATAGAAATGATGTATTATATAATAGTATTATAACACCTGTTATTTAGATTTATGCTCAAACTATATTAGTGTCAAATAAAAATTATATTATTTTTTTCATTTTGGTAGTGAATTTATTGTGTAAGGAGTTAAAACTTCCTTGTTTCAAAATGATAAATATGATTTATGGTTTTTTTATTGAATTTACTGTAAATATATTTGAGTAAAGGAGTTATAATTTTTTTAAGTTTAATTTTAAAAATAACTTTGTTATAAAAAAATAAAAATTTTTTTGAGAGGTGAAAAAAATGGGTTTGTTTTTCAAGCAGAAAATCAAAAAGTATGTTACGCTTACATCTAAGTCAAAATTGACGGTGGATATTGTGGATGACAATAAGTGGAAAAAATGTAATCAATGTAATGAAATCATTTACAATGAGGATTTGAAAAATAATCTGAATGTATGTCCAAAATGTGGAAATTATTTTAGGCTTACAGCATTTGAAAGAATTGAACTTTTGATTGATGAAGGAACTTTTATAGAAGAGGATATGACGCTTAATTCTAAAAATGTGTTAAATTTTCCAGGATATGAGGAAAAATTGGAAACATCACGTGAACGAAGCCGTATGCTGGATGGAGTTATAAGCGGAACTGGAAAAATTAATGGAATAGAAGTTAGTATTGCTGCGATGGAATTTAGCTTTATGGGTGGAAGTATGGGTTCTGTTGTTGGAGAGAGAATTACAAGGGCAATGGAACGTGGACTGAAAAGGAAAATACCTGTTGTGGTAGTTTCAAGTTCAGGAGGCGCTAGAATGCAGGAGGGGATTTTATCACTTATGCAGATGGCAAAAACTTCAGGAGCAGTTAAAAAATTGAATGAAGCTAGAATTCCGTTTATTTCTGTACCTGTTGATCCAACTACCGGTGGAGTTACAGCTTCCTTTGCAATGCTTGGAGATGTGATTATAACTGAGCCAAATGCTTTTATTGCTTTTGCAGGACCTAGGGTTATTGAGCAAACTGTAAATCAGAAATTGCCGAAGGGATTTCAAAGGGCAGAATTTTTATTGGAACACGGAATGGTTGATATAATTTCAGAAAGAAAAGACTTGAAAACAACGATTTACAGAGTATTGGAAAAATTAGTGTAAATTTAAAAAAATTTTTTTCAAATGAAAGGATAAAAAAAGATGAGTATAAAAGATGAAATTAAGGAATTGGAAGAAGCAATATCGGAATTAAAGGCATTTTCAGCTGAAAAAAACATTGATTTTTCTGCTCAGATTACAGAACTTGAAAAAAAACTGGAAGATAAATATAAGGATTTTGAAGAAAATGAAATGGATGCCTGGAATAGAATCCAAATTTCAAGAAATCCGCAAAGACCGTATACTTTAGATTATATAAATGAGCTGACACAGGATTTTGTGGAACTTCACGGTGACAGGTTATCTAAGGATGACCATGCAATTGTCGGTGGACTTGCAATGATTGATGGATACAAAATAATGGTAATTGGGCATCAAAAGGGAAGAGATATTGATTCAAACCTTTACAGAAATTTTGGTATGGCAAGTCCTGAAGGATATAGAAAGGCATTGAGATTAATGAGAATGGCGGAACGTTTTAAATTGCCGGTTTTAACATTAATTGACACAGCTGGAGCTTATCCTGGAATAGAAGCCGAAGAAAAAGGGCAAGGTGAAGCTATTGCTAAAAATCTGGCAGAAATGTTTGGACTGCGTGTGCCGATTGTATCGGTTGTAATTGGTGAAGGTGGAAGTGGAGGAGCATTGGGAATTGGAGTTGCTGATTCTATTTTGATGCTTGAAAATAGTGTATATTCAGTTATTTCTCCTGAAGGATGCGCTTCAATCCTGTTTAATGATTCAACAAAAGCGTCAGAAGCTGCTAGAAGTTTAAAAATGGATGCAATCAGCTTAAAAAGTTTAGGGATTATAGATGGAATTATAAAGGAGCCGCTGGGAGGTGCTCATAGAAACCTTGAAGAAATGGCTCAAAACTTGAAAGCTGCAGTTGTAGAGGAATTCAAGAGAATCGATAAATATTCGTTACGTGAATTATTGAGAAAAAGATATGAAAAATATAGAAGAATAGGAGATTTTTTTGAAGAGTAATTTTTTAGAGAATTAAAGTCAGTAGATTTATTATCATACTAAACCATATTAGAAAAAGAAGATATGTTTTATTTGTTTTATTGCAAGAGGTCAAAACTTTGTTAAATAGAGTCTATAATAAATTTACTGTTCTGAGGAAATAACGTTAGAAAAGGGGCCAAGGCCCCTTTATTTTTAAAAATAAAAAAAATTATTTTTATTCTTTATTTTTTTAAGAAAAAAACTTTTTTTCCAAAATGATAAAAAAAAATACGAAAAATTTAAAGTTCAAAACTCCAATGCCAGTTGCTAAAATATTTGTTAAAACGTGATTTGGGAAGTATTTTTTTGGCTGATTTTTTTCCAACAATAAACATTCCAAGGCAAAAGATTGCCATCCGCTTTTAAATATTCTAAATTTCCCCGTAATTTAGGCTTATCTTGAAAAAAATAGAATTTTTTTTCCACACCGTTTATAAGTAAATTTATATTTATTGCCGAAATTACTGCTCCAACTAAAGTAACCGAAATAAAGTTCAGAATAATTGAAAAAAATATTCCTAAAAGAGGGAAAAAAATATCATAGTAAAAAAATTGAGATAATGTATGCACTTTTTTTATATTTTTCAGGCATTTTTTTCCAGCATTTCTGTATTTCCTTTCTTTCCTTTTGTATTGAAACTTAGAAATTATTTTTATATTATTTATTTGCTTTATAAGCGACCAGTATCCTGAAATAGCCCCTAAAAATAAGAAAAAAATAATCAGGACAATTGGCTGATCCGTTTTTAAATAAATATTTTTTTCAAAAAGCAAATAAAAACCGAGCATAATCAAAATTGGCAGAGCAAGAATATAAACCATATTCGTTGCAAGGGCAAAAATATTTCATAATCTTATTATTTCTTTTTATTTTTTTACTGCCTTGTCATTGTTATGCCTTCCGAGTTTTTTTCTATTTCAAAAAGTCTTTGTTTTCTTTTTTTCTTCTTCTTTTATTCTTTCTTCTTCAGTTAAATCATTTTTTTGTTTTTCTTCATTTTTCAATTTTCATAAGTTACCTTCTTTTTATTTTTATAAAATAGCCTATACTAAATTCGTTATATCTAAGTTGGGAAAATATTAGTTTTATAATTTTTTTCAGGATAAAAAAATATTCGGCTTTCTCCAAATTCAGGGTTTGAGGCGGTATCGAAATATTTCAAAGCCTTTATTTTGGACAGTTTTTTTATAATCCATTCTGGGTCATAGATAAATTTTTTTCTGAATTTCATTGTATTTTTCTAAATAGATTGTCGTTTTCATTTTCACGGATAAATAAATCTATTTCTATCAGATGTTTTCTTTTGGATAGTTTCTCATGCCGCCAGATGCTTGTGTATTCCGGCTCTTCATCCAGAAAGATGTCATTTTCAAATATTTCTTCAAAAAAATATCTTCAGTTACAGCATCAAAAAAATTAAGAATCCGTCTTTTTTTAAATTTTTTTATTACATTTTTTTCAATAAATTTCAAAAATTCCTTTTCATCCTTTAAATAATTTACCGTATCAAAAATTGCAGACAATATAGTCGGCTTGATATAAACTGCCATTTTTATTATTTTTCAAAATCTACAGTATTTTTCAAAATTTATAATATTTTTCTTTAACAAGTTTGTACTTATCTTTTTCCAAATTTTTTTCTTTACCTAATTTTTTTGTCCATTTAACCTTTTTTTCTAATTTTTTTCTGCAACTTCCAGCATTTTTTTCAGACAAGTCCACTCCAACAACAGAAAATCCATCTTCAAGAAACCGTAAAATAAATTCTCCAGTTCCACATCCTAAATCTAAAAATAGTTCCTTTTTGTTTTTTTATAAATCTCTTTAAAAAAAATTATACCATCCATCGTAATCTACATATTTCATAAAAATATCATAAATTTCCGCAAATTGCTTGTGCATAGATCAGCTCCATTTCATCTTGTATTTTTTTCTTTTTTATATTTTTAAATTTCATTTACATTATACTTTAAATAATATAATTTTTACAAGTTTATAAATTTAGAGAAAAATGACTGAAGAAAAGTTTATGTTTAATCGTTTTCTTCTATAAATTTATGAGTTTTTAAAAAAATTCTTTCCATTTCTTTTTTTAAATGTTGGAGATCCGACTAAATCATATTGTTTTTTTGTGTAGGCTTCTTGCATACTGCCGCATAGTAAAAATTCATGGATTTTATCTTTTTGCCATTAATATCACGAAGCCCTGCTTCACCTAGCGTTTCGTTAAATTGTTTAATTATATTTTTGGACTTCAGTTAAAGTATGTGGCATTTTTTTGCCATCTTTTTATATAGCTTTTCTTCCATGATCATAGATCCAATTGGAATACATGCATCCACATCTTGTCCATCTTTATTATAAAATCTTACCCATTCTTCTTCAGACATAAAAAAAGCACGCCTCTTTCATCTCTGTAAGGTTCTGCTATTCCAAAAGGCTGAAAATGCCAATAATCCCAATAAAATAAGTTTTTTTCATTTTAAATCTCTCCTTTTTTTATTATTTGTCAAAATTTATAAATCGCATTAATACAATATTTTTTTCGATTTTTAATTTTACTGTGTTTTCTAAGATAATTATACTATATCTTTCCTAAAAATTCCAAATATTCAGCTTTTAAAAAAAATTTATTTTTTTCAAAAAAACTATTGCTAAAAAGTCAAAAAAATATACAATATAAACATTATAAATACTTTATTTAAATAAAAAAATGAATATAGAAGGAGAAGATATGAGATTATCGAAAGCATTTTTAAAAACATATAAGGAAGCACCAAAAGAGGCAGAAGTAATAAGTCATAAATTGATGTTGAGAGCTTCTATGATTAGACAGTTGACAAGAGGAGTTTATAGCTATTTGCCATTGGGATATAAGGTTTTGAAAAAAATTGAGAATATTGTTAGAGAGGAAATGGATAGAGCTGGGTCACAGGAAATTTTAATGCCAGTGTTACAACCAGCTTCGTTGTGGGAAGAGTCTGGAAGATGGTTTGCTTACGGTTCAGAACTTATGAGAATGAAGGATAGAAATGAGAGAGAATTTGCGTTGGGACCTACGCATGAAGAAGTTGTTACGGATATTGTTAGAAATACAATTACTTCGTATAAAGAATTGCCATTTAACTTGTATCAAATTCAGACAAAATTTAGAGATGAAATGCGTCCAAGATTTGGTCTTATGAGAGGAAGAGAGTTCTTAATGAAAGATGCCTACAGTTTCCATTTAACAAAAGAATCGTTGGATGAAGAATTTTTGAATATGAAAAATGCATATTCTAGAATTTTGGAAAGAATGGAGTTAAAATTTAGAGCGGTTGATGCGGATTCTGGTTCGATTGGAGGAGACGCTTCAAATGAATTTATGGTACTTGCTGAAAATGGAGAAGACGATATTTTATACAGTGACTCATCAGATTATGCTGCAAATGTTGAAAAAAAGCTACGAGTATCATTGAATTGAAGGAAAGTTCAGAGGAAAAAAATTGCCAAAAAGAATTGGTTGAAACGCCTAATACTAAGACAATTAAGGAATTGTCAGAATTTTTGAATATTCCAGAGGAAAAAACTGTTAAAGCGGTTATGTTGAAGGAAGTATTGGAAGATAAAGTAAATTATGTGTTGGCACTTATTCGTGGAGATTTGGATGTAAATGAAATTAAATTGAAAAAAATGCAGTGAATGCTTCGATGGAATTGGAAATGATGACTGAAGAAGAATGTGAAAAAAATTTGGGATTGTTCCTGGATTTGCGGGATCTTATGAGAAAAAAAGAAGGACTTACAGTTGTTATTGATGAAACTGTAAAATATGTGAGAAATTTTGCATTGGGAGCAAATAAAAAGGATTATCATTTTATTAATGTTAATTTGGAAGATTTGCATTATGATGTAGTTGCTGATATTAGAACGGCTAGAGCAGGGAGATATTTCGCCTGACGGAAAAAGGTGTATTAAAAATTGCTCGTGGAATGGAAGTTGGACATATTTTTTTAAATTGGGAGATAAATATTCAAAAGCGTTAGATGCAAAAAGTTTTAGATGAAAATGGTAAACAGCAAGTAATCCAAATGGGATGTTACGGAATTGGTGTTTCAAGATTGATGTCGGCTGTAATTGAGCAAAAACACGATGATTTTGGAATTATTTGGCCAAAATCGATTGCACCGTATATTGCAGATGTGATTATTGCTAATGTAAAAGATGAAACACAAGTAAATGTTGCTGAAAGAATTTATGAGGCGTTAAAAAATGAAAATATAGATGTTGTTTTAGATGACAGAAATGAGAGAGCAGGATTTAAGTTTAAAGATGCTGACTTAATTGGTTTCCCGCTTAAAATTGTAGCTGGAAAAGGTGCAGCTAATGGAATTGTGGAAGTTAAAGATAGAGCAACTGGAGAAAGCGTTGAAGTTAAGGTTGAGGAAGTTGTTAATTTTTGTGAAAAGAGTTTTTTTGGTGAAAGAATAAAAAAAGAATCATTAGAATTGTTATGAAATTATATAAATAATAGTTTTTTTATGGGAAGGAGGGAAAGAATAAAAAAAATGATAAAAAAATGATTTAACATATATAAGCTTATTTTTCATCAGCAGGTGTTGGTTGTTATGGTTTTAAAATGGAAGGTTTTGAATGCATAGCGACTAATGAATTGATAGAAAGGCGATTGAATATACAAAAAAATTAATAAAAAAATGCAAATTTGAAACGGGGTATATTCAAGGTGATTTAAAATTGTTGGAGACTAAGAAAAAAATTTATAATGAAATAACAAAATGGAAGAATATGGGAAATGATAAAGTTGATGTCATAATTGCAACTCCACCATGTCAAGGAATGAGTGTTGCTAATCATAAAAAAATCTGATAATGAAATTGACAGAAATAGTTTGATTAGAGAAAGTGTTAATATTATAAAGGAAGTAAAGCCCAAATTTTTTTATTTTTTTGAAAATGTAAGAGCTTTTTTTGGAAAAACAGGATGTATAAATAACAAAAAAAGAGGTGGTTTCTATTGGAAATATGATCTTAAATGAATTGGAAGAACATTATCTTATTGAACATAGAATTTTAAATTTCAAAAAAATTATGGTTCAAATTCTTCAAGAACAAGGACAGTTGTTATTGGAGTAGAAAAAGAGTTATCTGATTATATAACTCCTTTGGAAATTTATCCATTTTTACAGAAAAAGAGCCTTTATTAAAAGAAGTTATTGGAGACTTAAAAAGATTAGAATGGGGAGAATATTCAAAAAAATGATTTTTTTATCATAGTTTTTAGAACGTATCCTGAATACATGAGAAGCTGGATTTCAGATTTGAAGCAGGGAGAGAGCGCTTTTGATAATAAAGAGGACCATAAAAAAAGCCTCATAAAATTGTAAATGGAGAAATAGTTTTTAAATGTTGCTAGAAATGGAGATAAATATACAAGGCAAGTATATGATAAAGTTGCTCCTTGTATTCATACTCGAAATGACCAACTAGCGAGTCAAAGTACAGTGCATCCTATTGATGATAGAGTTTTTTTCAATAAGAGAATTAATGAGAATGATGACTATTCCAGATGATTTTTAAATGGATTTCAAAAAAATTTAAAAAGAATTGAATGATTTGACAATAGAAGAAAAAGAACTTTCAAAAAAAAGAAGAATTGAATATTAGACAAAGTATTGGAGAAGCAGTTCCAACTGAAATTTTTTTAGAAATATTGCAAGGAACATAAAAAGATTATTTTTACAAAAAAATTGAATGATAAGGAGATAAATTCAGAAATTTTTGAAATATGATTTGAAAAAAATCTTAAGAACTTGAAAAAAAATATTATGAAAAAAATAAGGGTATAATTTGTGACAGTTGTCTATCTAGAATTATTGAATTAGCAAATATTTCAAGGAAAGAAAGGTCAGCTTATTATACGAATAAATTTATTGTACAAAAGAGTAGTTGATGATTTGCCAGAGTTTAAGAAAAATGAAATAACAATAATTGAGCCGTCTGTGGGCATTGGAAATTTTTTTACCATTACTTTTTTAAAAAAATATGAAACTATACAAAAAGTAAAATTAATTTTTAATAGATATAGATTCAAATATAATCGAGTTATTAAAATTGATTTATAATGAAAAATTCCTGATAATTTCGAAGTATCGTTTATCTGTAGTGATTTTTTTAAATTATGAGATAGATAAAAAAAGTAGATTTGGTAGTTGGAAATCCCCCATTTACAAAAAGTTAGAGGAGAAGTTTTTAAAAAGAATATATAAGACAAAATTATAATGTTGAATCAACAAATTTATCAGAATTTATTCTTGAAAAAAATCTATAAAAAAATTTCAAATAATGTATCTTTAATTATGCCAAAAAAATTTATTAAATACACCCGAATATGCTAAAACTAGAGAATATTTAGAAAAAAATTTGATATAAAAAAATAACAGATTTTTGGAGAAAAAGGGATTTAAGAATGTTTTTAGTTGAAACTGTAAATATTTTTAATATCAACTGTGGAAAAAAAGTAAATATACTGAAATACATTCATTTTTCTAAAAAAATTATATTTGAAACAAAAAAAGAATATTTTTTTGATAAAAAAACATGCCATATTGGATTATTTATAGAAATCAATTTTTTTGATGAAGTATATTCAAAAATTAAAATTTGGTGTTTTTTTGATGTATTTCGTGATAGACAAATTACAAATTCAAATTCTAGTTTAAAAATACGGACATAAGAGTTATAAAATCAAGAAATATTAATGATGATGGAACAGAAATTTTTAGATATAGAAAATTATGATGCTTATATTAGTTTAAATGAGATAGATAAGTTTGTTGTAAAAAAAAGTATTTGAATGATGATAGTGTATATTTGACTCCTAATATGACTTATAAGCCAAGATTAATGAAAAAAAGAAAAAAAGGGTATATAACAAATGGTTCTGTTGCAATATTAATTCCTAAATTTGATTTCTGTTTAACAAAAAAACAAATGAAATATATTTCAACAGAAGAATTTAGAAAAATTTTATCAAGTGGCTAGAAATTATCAAACTCGCTCATTAAATGTGGATAAAAGCAGCAGTTACTGGTTTGGTATTTATAATGTAGATAAAAAAAAGCAAAAATTTTTATCAAGTAATTAAATATTTATAAGAAGGAGAAAAAAATGAAAAGAAAAAAATTAAAAAGAATTTTTTTAAAAATAAAAAAATTATGATATAAGAAAAAAGGGGAGATGCTAGGTGGATCGATCAAAAAAATGTGCCTGTGATGTGCTTTCAATTATAGCAGATTGTATTTTTGGAATATGTTGGAGATGAGGGTGAAAAAGAATTTACAGTATCAGATATATGGCATAATGATTATACAAGAGAAAATGTAATTCAAATATTTTTCTAAGCCTGATCCTGAATTAAAGGCTCAAAAATGAATATGATAAATATTTTGGCCAACCAATAAAAATTATTCAGTTATAGTGGGTTATTAGATGGTGTAAAAAGAGGTAATAAATATTTCTACAAGATTAAAGATTTTTGAACTTTTTGAAATATATTTCAATTAGACCGATGAATGCAATATATTTTTTTGAATGAGTATATAAAAAAAAGTTTTTAAAGGATAGTGAAATTTATGATAAGTTTGAAATATTTTTTTGAAAAAGCAAGACAATACATCATATAGTGAGCTAAGAAAAAAATTTATAGATTTCACAATAAAAAAATACAAAAAAATAAATAAAGAGAAAGAATGTGGACGAATTTTTTTATTAAAGTGTTGAATCCTTTTAGCATTTTCAAAAAGGAAAAAAAAGGTACAGAAAAAGGATGTATTTCAAAGGGAATAATTAAATTTAGTGATATTCAATATAATAGAGTTAATTGGAGAGATGAATTATCTGGAAAAGAAAAAGATAAAACAAGAATAGAATCTGAAAGTGAGATTTCGAAGAAAATTGCCTTAATAAATTATACTGTGAATAAAGCTAAAAAAATATGAGAAATTATAATGATAAGATATATTTTTGGAGAATCAGAAGTTTTTTTGATGAAAATGAAAAGAGTGAAAAGCTACGCAAGTTCATCATATTTTTTTCCGCAGTCTGAATTTCCCAAAAATAGCAGACTATCTTGAAAATTTAATTGTTTTAACTCCAAATCAACATTTTAGTATGGCACATCCTGATAATAAGACAAGATATATTGATAGAGATTTTTCAATATATTTGTTTAATTTCTAAATTTTTCAAAGATTTTTTTGAGAGTTTAGTTTTACGAAAAGAAGATTTTTTATGATTTTTAATAATTATAAGGAAGTATTGAATATAGGATTAGAAACAAGAGAATTTACCTGTATAGAAGATAATGATTTTTTTGAAATAATGAATAAGATAGATATTTTTTTATGATGAGAATAGAAAAAAATAATAAGTATATGAATTTATTGAAAAATTATCCCAAATTGAATTAAAGACTTAAGCTAAAAAAAGTTTTTTTGAAAAGTTTAGTTTATGTAGATAACTTGTATCTAAAATGGTGTGAGTTGTAACATAATTTATAAAAAGGAGAAAAAAATGTTAAAAAAAATATTATTTTTTTATTGTTAGCAAATGTACTGTTTGTAATGAATTTGTCTGCTGCTCAAGAAATAATAATTCCAAAAGCGTTGAAACCTGGAGATACGATAGGACTTATTGCTCCAGCGAATTATAAAGGGGATACAGCTCAAGCGGAAGTGGATTATTTGTTATCGAGAGGATTTAAAGTAGTTTATGGAAGATCATTTGATTCTACTTGGTATGGATTTGGTGGAACTGATTATGTTAGGGCAAAAGATATAAATGATATGTTTGCAAATCCGAATATTGATGCGATTTTTGCGATAAGAGGCGGATATGGAGTTATAAGAATTATTGATAAATTGGATTATGATGTGATTAAGAAAAACCCAAAAATTATATCAGGATTTAGTGATATAACGACGTTATTGTTAGCGATAAATGAAAAAACTGGACTTGTGACATTTCATGGGCCTATGTCTGACAATATAAAAGATATTCCAGAAACAACAGAAAATTCATTTAATAAATCGTTTACAAGTACAGGTTCATACAATTTGTTGGATTTCGATAAATCTTATTCGATTATGAAGCCAGGACGAGGCTCAGGTAGAATTACAGGTGGAAATCTTTCATTGGTAGTTGCGACGCTTGGAACTGATCATGAAATTGATACTGACGGAAAAGTTTTATTTTTAGAAGAAGTAAATGAAGACAGTTACCGTGTAGACAGAATGTTACAACAATTAAGATTAGCTGGAAAATTCAAAAAAACTTAAAAGGAATAATAATTGGAGATTTTTAGGAATCCTAAAAAAATCAGATCCGACTGATATGAGTATTGATGAAGTATTTTTATGATAATTTTGGTAAATTGAATGTTCCAATTATAAAAAGGATTGAAATCAGGACACGTGAGACCATTTATTACGATACCAATTGGCGCAAATGTTTCTATTGATACGTATAAAAAAATGAAGCGATTGTTCAACAGTCAGTAAAATAAATAAAGTGAGGTACGAGGTAGAGGTAGAGTCTATCTCGTTTTTATTAATAAAAAAAAGAGATAAGAGAGTGTCCAAAAATTTTGTGTAAACTCAAAAATATAATATATGGTACAGGATGGTAGTTTTTATCATCCTGTTTTTTTAAATTCTTCCTTCAAAAATAAATACTTAACTGAGAATATATTTCTCCCCAGCCTAGTATTCTTCCAGTCCATTTCTTTTGTTGCTTCTTTTAAGCTTAGGTATACTGATTTCATTAATGCTTCATCTGTCGGATAAAGTGATTTTTGTCTTCGTATACTTTCTTAATTGTTTGTTTAAGCTTTCTATCGGGTTTGTCGTATATATCAGCTTTCTTATCTTTGTATCATATTTAAAGTATGTTGTCAACTCATTCCAGTTACTTCTCAGGAATTAATTACTGCCATATACTTTTTTTACCCCATTTTTTTCTTCTAATTCATCCAGTTTAAACTCTGCCTGTTCCAGTGTTGGCGCATTATACATTTCTTTTAAGTCTGATGTAAATTCCCTTGTATCTTTGTAAGATATGTATCTTATGCTGTTTTTAATTTGATGAACCACACATTTTTGAATTTCTGTCTTTGGAAACACTGAAGATATTGCTTCGCTGAACCCTTTTAAATTGTCAACAGACATAATTAGTATATCCTGAACCCCTCTGTTTTTCAATTCATTTAAAACATTTAACCAGTACTTGCTTGATTCATTTTCTCCTATCCAAAATCCTAAAACCTCCTTTCTTCCTTCCTTATCTATTCCTATAGCTAAATATACCGCCTTTTTAACAACAACTCCATCTTTTCTTACACTGTAATGGATAGCGTCCATAAAAACTATTGGATATACATCCTCAAGCTGTCTAGACTGCCATTCCCTAATTTCAGGTATAATTTTATCTGTAATTTTACTGATCATAGATGGCGAAACATCAATTCCATAAAGATTATTGAGATGGTCCTCGATATCTCTGTTGCTCATTCCTTTAGCATAAAGAGAAAGAATCTGCCCTTCAATACCAGTAATTTCTCTTTGATATTTAGGGATGATTTAAGCCTCAAACTCAGCATTTCTATCTCTAGGAATATCTAAGTCAATATTGCCATACTCACTTCTAACAGTTTTTCTTGGAATGTCCATTTCTAGCATTAGAAGTAGTCTTATCTTTCATAGAATGTTTAGCATACCCCAGTTCATGCTCAATTTCAGCTTCAAGCATAGTTTGAATAGTACCCGAAAGCAAATCCTTAAGCATATCCTTAATATCATTAGTATCTTTAATATTGTAATCCTCAATCAGTGTTTTTAAAAAAATTTCGTTGTCAATTTTTCTTTTTTAGCCATAACAAAAAAACCTCCAAATATTATATAGTTATTTTTACCATATATTATTTAGAGGTTTACACAAAAAAATTTTTACACACCCATGACTAGATTAATCTTTCTGAAGTCATCAATTTTTTTCATTAAGTAAAAATTATTTGCCAAAAATAAGCTATTGCTTCAATTTCTACTAGTACTCCCTTTGGTAGCTTATCTACAGCAAAAAGCTGATCTTGCTGGATATGGTTCAGTAAAATATTCTGCATAAATATTATTTACTGTCACAAAAATCATCAATATTGTCTAATAATACAGTTGTTTTTTTATAATATTTCCTGTTGACAATCCATTGTTTTTCTAAAAATTGCTTTTTAGGTTTTTCAAGCACTTGTCTTGCCTGATCTTCAACTGTAACAGCTTCAACTTTCTGATTTTTCAGGATTAATTGCAATTTGTCCTGAAATATACAAAAAAATCTCCAGCTTTTTCTAAATGCTGAATAAGGACCAACTGCTTCAGGTATTTTTTTCATTTTTTTCCTCCTAAATTTTTTTATATTTTTTTAAATTTTTTTACAATTTCATTTTATCATATTTTTTTCAATATTAAAAAGAGATTTATCAATTTTTTTGACATTAAATTATTTTATTCTGGTGAATATCCAAAAATTTAATAAATATCTCCAGCTTTCTCCCGGCACTTTCGCAAATCCAAAGTAAATCGGTATTGTCAAGGCTTTTACTCCAATTCCGAATTTATAACTTTCCTTCACGTCATTGCCAAAACTGTAACTTTTTCCAGAAATATTTGCTCTTGAATAAGTTGTATCCAAATATACAAGGTTTGATAAATTATATTGAGCTTTTAACTTTCCTGTAAAAATACTTCCGCCACGAATTTTGTCAGCCGGCATTCCTGCAAATTCCAATGAATTATCAGCAGTTCTTATTCCTCCCATTTTGGGCTTGTATGTTTCAGGAATGTCTTTTCCGTAAGATGTCAAATAGGCTATTCCAGGAGTAATCGTTACTTTTTCGCCAATTGGAATATTAATTTCTCCGCCTGCATACAGTGAGTTAAAGTTAGCATGCTTTGAATTTGCCAATGTGTAATTTGAAAATAGGTAAATTCCTTTTGTTGCAAAGTTAAGGCTGTCTCTTGTATCGTAATTTAGCTTTGCTTCAAAATACGGAAATGGTTTTCTCACATTTTCAGCATTATTTTCATGTTTTTCCACATCTGATATCTGATAACCTCCACCAATTGAGAATAGCAGATTTTTATACACTTCTACACCTATTCCCGTTCCAATTTTAAATCTTCTGTTTTCAAAACTGAAATATCCATTTCTATATTTTTTTGATTTTCAATAATATCACGTTTATATTCAAATTCTCCATAAATTATTGCCTTTTGAATTTTTTTCCAAGCTCTGCGGTTGTTCTTCCTTTTGCTCCATATTCATTTGCAACTGTTCCACTTACTGAATATCTGACATTTGTATTATTTATAAGCTTGCTCCCCTGGAAACCTACATTTACAGTAGCCAAATCCTCATTATTTATATTTCCTGAAAGCGTTAAATAATCGCTTGGCTTTTTCCTGAACATTTATTATAAGGTCGTTATCCTTCACTTCATAATAAACAGTTGTAAAATCACCATTCTGATAAATATTATTAACAATCTTCTCCATATCCAGCCTTGTTAAAGTTCCAAGCTTTTTTTAGGAAAAAAATTTATCAAAAATATGCTCTTGTATATTTTTTTATTTCCATCAATTACAATTCCGGTAATATTATATTCATCCTTCCAAGTCTGCCTAAATTCTTTTCGTTTTTCCTCTAATTTTTCATAAAGCTCAGGGTTTGATAATTTTCTGATTTCGTTTATATTTGCCCTTGCCACAGCCTCCCCAGCCGCAATAATATCTTTAACTTTTAAAAAATCATAAGCTTCAAACTTTTTCCAAGTCAGGTTTCATATACAAGTCAAGCATCCGGATTTGCCGTTCAACTTCCTGTCTTCCTGCAATCGTTGTTGCATCTGAAATTACATCAATCAGATTCATTTTCGATTCATCCCTTTTTGTAAATCCATCTCCCACGTTTACTCCAATTGTATAGTCAGCTCCAAGCACCTTTACATCTTGAACTGGCAAGTTTCGCACTACTCCGCCATCAATGTAAAGTCTTTTTCCATCTCGTATCGGAGCAAAAACTGATGGAATTGACAGGCTTTCCCTTATTGCTGTTGCAATCGAACCTTTATCAATCATTACGCCTTCTCCAGATTCCAAATCAGTCGCAACTGCCGCAAATTTTCTTGGGAATTTTTTAAAATCTTCAACTCCCAGTGCACCGTAAAAAAGTTCATTTAATCTCTGGCTAGCTGTCTTTCCGCCAACAGCCCCACTTGGTAATTTTGGCATAAAGTTTTTTATCGGAATTACCGTACTATTTTTATCTTCAATCGAGTTTCTTACAGCTCCTTTATCCTTTCTTTCGATTTTATCGTTAAAAAGGCTCATCCAGTCCATGCTGACCGCTATTTCCTCAATTTCGTCCGGAGTATATCCAACACTGTACATTCCTCCAATAATACTTCCCATGCTAGTCCCTGTTACATATTCTATCGGCACCTTTTCTTCATCCAGAACTTTTAATATACCAATGTGGGCAAGCCCTTTTGCAGTTCCTCCGCTAAGTACCAGCCCAATTCTTTTGTCTTCCTGATTAATTACATTTTTTTCTATTGGCATCGTTTTCTTTGTTTTCAAGATTTTTTTAATGCCATTATTTTCATTATTTTTTTAAATCCATATCTTTTTTTAATTCAGATTCTTTTTCGTTATTTCCATTATCACTTTTCAAATTCCTATTATTTTCATTTTCCAGAGCAACGTAGTTTTCAGATTTCCAGTTTTTTTCATTTTGAGTTTTTTCATTTTCAGCCAATCCAAAAAGCATTTACCAACAGAAAAATAATAAAAAAACAGATTGCCTTTCTTCTTTCCAGTCACTGCCTAATCTCCTCCATTCTTTATTCATTTATAAGATTTCAAATAATTCTTCTAATTTTTTTACTTCATATTTTGGAACTGATCCAGTATCATTCACAATATTTTTTTAAAAATTTACCCAGCAAGTGTCAATTCCGGCATTTTGCGCACCTTTTATATCAGCCTCCAAAGAATCGCCAATCATTATTGCAGATTTTTTTATCCGATATTCCAAAAATATTCCATTGCACATTCAAATATTCTTTTTATCAGGCTTATTCACTCCAACTTCTTCAGAAATAACAATTTTATCAATGTATTTTTGCAATTGCTGAATTTTTTTATCCGTGAATGCTGAACTTCCTTTATACCATTTGTAATAACTCCAACTTTATATTTAGAATGTAAATATTCACACAGTTTTTTTCAGTCGCCTCAAATGGAAAAAAACTCCTTCTCCCAGTTTTTTTAAATACAGTTTACTTACCTCAATCGAATCATACTCCAAGCCAAATTCCTCAATTATTTTTTTCAAATCTCAAAACTTTCAGTTTATCCTTATCCATTTTTCCCCTTTTTCCAAATCCTTCCACAACTGTAAGTTTATCTCTTTATACCGTTTCCTTATTTTTCTCATAATTTTTCTTCAATTTTTTTCTTTTTTTCAATCTGATTTACCTGAAAAAAATCCCAATTTTTTTCAAATGTTTTTTTCTAAATGCTGAATCTTCCGTCTTTGAATAATCAAAAAGCGTATCATCCAAATCTATTAATACAAGTTCATATTTCATTTTTTTATTTTTCTCCTTTCATTTTTTTATTCCATAGTCATTTGTAGAAGTCTAAAATTTTTTTAATATTTTTTTATTGAGTATTTCTGAAATAAAAGCTCTAATATTTTTAAATAAAATACTGTATTTATCGAGTTTTTTTGTCTTATTATTTTTTTACAATTGCCCTATTTTTAATTATTTATAAAAATATTATTATGTTATTTTTACATTTAAATAATAAATTTGTTATAATTCCTATTTTTTTGATGGGGTTTAGTATTAATTATAATTTAAAATTTATTTAGAAGCGATGCTATAATTATATCACAATTTGATGAGAAACTTAATTTTTAAATATTAATAAAAATTACAAAAAAAGGGCAAAAAAATCTAACTAATGCCCTTTTTATATTTAGATTCAAAAATAATTTTTTTTGAATTTTTTTCTATTTTAATTTATTTTTTTGAAAAATCCTTCTAATCTTAGTCTTGAATCCATTTCTTGTGAATTCATTTCTCCATTTAGATTTGAATCTGATGTAATAGTAGCTCTAGTTGCTGAAATTATTTCATTATTACTGTTCTGCATAAGATTTGAAAGTTCCAAATAATCATATTCAACAGCTTTTTCCGTCATAATACATATTTCTAGACTTTATTTTTGCTGTATATCCTTAATATAGCTTGTCCATTTGAATCTTTTTCCTGAATACATTCCCAAAATTTCATATAATGTTGAATAGTAATCTGTCCTTCGTCCCAATTCTGATATAAAATAGTTTTTCATATAATTTTTTTATTTGTGATAAATTTTTAACTTCTGAAATATCTTTTACAGGATTAGGAAGATCACTAACTTTTTATTTCAAATTTATCATTTATAACTTTGATTTTATTAAACTTTGCTAATCTTGTGTCATAAATTGCATTAACTTGTATAACATCTCCATTTTTGAATAGCTTCACTTTTAGAAAGTTCAAATTTTATATTAGCTTTTATCTAAAAAAATTTTTTTAATTTTTAAATTGGAACTTTTTTTGGATTCATCCCCAGTTGCTTCTTTTTGGTAAAATTTCCGCTTTAGCTTCTCCAGAAATTCCATCCACATTTACTGTATAATAATTACTTATGTCAAATTTATCAATAAATATGTAGTTTGTTGCTACATAATATCCAATTATTGCTACTACTATCCCTATAATGATAAAAAAATAGTTGTATTATTATTTTTTTATTGTTATAATTATAATTTTGATTTTTCATAATTTCCATTAAAATTTTGATTGTTAAAATTATTATAATAATTTTGATCATTATAGTATGGTTCATTGTAATTATTATTTCCATTATTGCCATAATTCATATCATCATTATGTTCATTATAATTATTGTATCCATTAGAGTTTCCGTTACTATAATTCATATCATAGCCTTGATTATTATAATTCTGATTTTTTTCATTCATACTTACTCCTATTTTTTTACAAAAACTTTGTAAAACGATTATTTAATGCTTTTTTTATTTATCTATAATTTTGATTATTATAATCATTATTTGTGTTATTGTTCCAGTTTTCATTATTATTGTTGTTATTGTTGTTTTTGGTTATAGTAATTATTATTATTTTTTTCATAACTTTATTTTTTTCATTGTTCTAAATTCTCTTTGTATATCTTGCATTTCAAATTTTTTTATTTCTAAATATTAAGAAAAAAATTCGTAACAACTGCGATTAATGAAAATACAAGAAGAACTATAAAACAAGTTTTTTTATCATAAATATGTCTGGAACAGTATTAAAAAAATATCTGCTGAAGCTCCTAGATCTCCCATACCTAAATTCGCTAATGAACCTGTTAATTTATCAATAAAAATCTGTATATTTAATTTCAGCGATACCAGCAATACAAAAATATTATTACTGATAAATAATTTATATTTTTTTAAATTTAAATAAATTATTTGTCTTACGGAGTTTTAGAAAGATTAATATTAGTAATACAAATAAAAGCTATAAATATATTTTTAAAGTATTACGAATGGATAAAACCTCTAAAGAAGTAGTTGCTGATTTTTCCTAAAAAAATGCTTTCAATGGAGCTGGCATTTCCGACGAAAAAAATATGCTGAAATATTTGAAATAAGACCACTTTTTTTGTAAATCCATAAATTGCATATAAAGTGCTATTCCTTTTATTGTTATCCAAGCAACCAAACCAAATACAACCGTACTTATCCAAAAACATTAATTTTAAGAATAATTTATTTTTGTGGATTATCTTTTTTTCAAGTATTGAATCCAAAAAGATTTTTTTGATTATTAAAATTATTGTTTTGATTCATATTTGGATTATAGTTTTGATTATTTTTGATTCGGATTCATATTATTGTAATTAGAACTATTATGGTTATAGCTGTTTTTGGTTTTTGATTCATGTTATTGTAATTCTGATTTTTGGTTATTTTTGGTTCATAGGATTAAAAATTTCCATTATTCCGATTTTTGATTATTTTTGGTTCATAGGATTAAAATTTCCATTATTCCGATTTTTGATTATTTTTGATTCATAGGATTAAAGTTTCCATTATTTCGATTTTTGATTATTTTTGGTTCATAGGATTAAAGTTTCCATTATTTCCGATTTTTGGCTATTTTTGATTCATAGGATTAAAAGTTTTCCATTATTCCGATTTTTGATTATTTTTGGTTCATAGGATTAAAATTTCCATTATTCCGATTTTTGGTTATTTTTGGTTCATAGGATTAAAATTTCCATTATTCCGATTTTTGATTATTTTTGGTTCATAGGATTAAAAGTTTCATTATTTTTGATTTTTGATTATTCTGATTTCCTGTTTCAAAAATTATTTTTTTCCATTTTTTTGCTCCTTTTTAATTTTTTTATTTTTATTCTTTTTGATAATATTAATTCAGCTAATTTTTTTCATTAGGTGTTATTATATTTTCGCTATATGAAGTTCCTTTATACCAACTTTTTTTCTAGAAAAAAATAGTTTTTTTGTATTTTTCTTTTTTTAAAAAAATATCCTCTTTTGGCGTATATTGTATTTCTAATAATAGAAAGTTGACTGCTTGAAAAAGTTATTTAAATAACTCTCATTTCCTTTATTAATGACTTCGTCATAGACACGATCCAATGTTGCTAGATCTTCATCAGAACTTTGATTATTACTTGTGTTATTATTCTGAGAAGGCGCAGATGTAGATGTAGATGTACTCTGATAGTTTGTCGCAGTTTCTTGAGTCATTTCATTATTTGCATTTGTATTTGTATTTATTTGAGCATTTGAAGCACCTTGTATATCTGTAAAAAAATGCTTTTTGAACACTTTTAACATATCTTTACTGAATCTTGGGAAAGATTTCTTCTTTTTTTCGCCCATAAATACTAAATATCTGTAATTTTTTATCCCCTTTATATTGTCTTTCAGTTATAATTATATAATTGTCGTCTTCTCTTAAAGAATAATTATAAATAAATATTTCATCTTTTTTTATCAACGATTATTTCATTCTTATTATTATTTTCACTTTCACTTTCAGTTTCATTGTTTAGACCATCTTTGATTTTTTTGTACTCTCTGAGAAATTATATATTTTTTTCCAAATTTTTTTATTTTTACCTGAAAAATTTATTTGAAAAAAATCAAAAATTATCTTCATACTCTCCCATCTACATAGTTTACTTCTTTTATCAAGCCATTATTTTCATCATATATAATTTCATTTTCATAACCAGAATTTGATTTTGTTTTTTTACATATATAGCTTTTATTTCCAGCTGTTTTTTTCCAATTTCTACATTACCATTTCTTTTTTTAGTTCATATACTCCTTCCATCACTCCATTACTAAATGTAAAATATCCACTATAACCTTCATTTGTTGTAAATGTTACTCTTCCTGTAAAAAAAGTTGTTTATTATAGTATAACAGTTCATTTTCAATTGAAAAATTAACTGCATCTAAAGGAACTGTAATACCTGTGTATTCTTCATTAATTTGCTCTTTTTTTGTTTTTTTCTTCATTTTTCTTGTTTTTCTTTACTTTTTACTATTCGTTTTTGCTTTTTGTTTCCCAAAATTGAATATATTATTGCAAGATACAGCGAATATAAAAACAAAAAAATGAGGATTAATATTTTTTTAAAAAGCTCCTTTTTTTAGTTTTTTTAACATACACTTCCCTCCTTCTTTTTTTATTGATTTTTTTGTTAAATTAATTTTTTGATATTTTTAATTTGTCTGTTGAATATTTTTTTATTTATGAAATGAGATTATGTAATATTTTTGTTTTAACTTAATTTTTTTCTATATAATAATATCCAACTTTTTAATAAAAAGTCAATACTAAAAAAAGAAAAAAAATTAAAAGTAAGAAAATAAATGAGAATATATATTGAAAAATTTGTAAAAAAATATACTAAAATTATAGTGAAGATTTAACATTCAGAAAGGAGATGCGAGTGAAAGCGATTTTAAGAAAAGTATCATTATTGGCAATTACAGTTTTAACGGCAGCTTCGTTGAACGCCTCTAGCATTATAATGGGGAATCGTAACAATGCGGCAAAAGTTAATAATCAGAAAGTAACAAAAAATAGGGAGTTAAGAGGTGTATGGGTAGCGAGTGTAAGCAACATCGACTGGCCATCTAAAAAAGGACTTAGTGTAGATCAGCAAAAAAGAGAATTTTTAACAATTCTTGACAATGTAAAAAAATGGAATATGAATGCAGTATTTGTACAGGTAAAACCGACATCGGATGCCTTTTATCCATCAAAATACGCACCTTGGTCTGAATATTTGACAGGAACGCAAGGGGTAAATCCTGGATATGATCCATTAAAATTCATGGTGGAAGAAGCGCATAAGAGAGGAATCGAATTTCATGCCTGGTTTAATCCATACAGACTTTCGACATCTGGATCAAGAGATAAATTATCAAAGGATAATATTGGACGTAAAAAGCCTGAATGGACTGTTTCTTATGGAGGACAGCTTTATTTAAATCCAGGGATTCCTGAAGTTGATGACTATGTTGTAGACAGTATTGTTGAAGTTGTGAAAAATTATGATGTTGACGGTATTCACATGGATGACTATTTTTATCCATACAAAGTTAAGGGGCAGGAATATCCTGATTCAGCGCAATATCAGAAATATGGTAAAAATTTTGCAACAGTTGGAGACTGGAGAAGAGATAATGTAAATAGACTGATTGAAAAATTGCATAAAGCTATAAAGAAGGAAAATGAAAATGTGGAAATTTGGAATAAGTCCATTTGGAGTATGGAGAAATGCTTCTACTGATCCGTCAAGAGGTTCTGACACAACTGCAGGTGTGCAAAATTATGATGACTTGTATGCAGACATTTTACTTTGGATGAATAAAGGATGGATAGATTACGTTGCACCTCAAATTTACTGGAATCAAGGATTCAAAGCTGCTGAATATAATACGCTTGTAAAATGGTGGAGCAAATATGCTGGACAAACAAACACAGATTTATACATCGGACAGGCAGCCTACAAAGTAAATGACTGGAAAAATGCAAAAGAGTTAATAAATCAAGTTAATTTCAATAGAAATTATCCAGAAGTAAAAGGAAGCATATTCTTTAGCTACAAGTCATTACTGACAAACCCTAAAAATGCTACAAATAGCCTAGCTCAAGGGCCTTATGCCAATATTGAAAAATCAATAATTTTTTTAGAAAAAGTAATTTTTTTGAAAAAAAGAAAATAAATTTAAAATTGAAATTTAAGAAATCAAGAAAAAAATCAGTATCAGAAGAGTTTTTAAAACTTAAACGGTACTGGTTTTTTTTATTTTATATCTCTTATAATATTTTTTTATAAATTTGCACTTTCATAGGTTTTTATAGTATAATAACTTATTGTGATTAGATCGAGGTGATAATGTTTTATGGTGAAGATTAACATGGATATGATCCAGACAATCGGGTTGGCAGTTATTCTGCTTTTAATTGGAATGAAGCTTAGAAAAAAAATTCAATTTTTTGAAAAATATTGTATTCCAGCTCCTGTTATTGGTGGATTTTTATTTTCAATAATCGTTTTTATTTTTAGACAGACAAATGTAGCTCAAATTAAATTTGATGATACGCTTCAAAAGTTTTTTATGGTAATGTTTTTTACAAGTGTAGGATTTAACGCAAGTCTTAAAGTATTGAAAAAAGGTGGAAAAAAGGTTGTTATGTTTTTATTTGTTGCAGCGGGATTATGTGTTATGCAAAATGTTGTTGCAGTAGTGCTTTCAAAATTTGTGGGAATTCCTCCACTGCTTGCGTTAATGACTGGATCGACTCCAATGACTGGTGGACACGGTACTTCAGCAGCTGTTGCACCTACAATTGAAGCTCTTGGTCCAATATACAAAGGAGCAAATGCGATTGCAATTGCATCGGCAACTTTTGGGCTGATTATAGGATCTGCGATGGGAGGGCCTATTGCTAGCAGACTTATTAATAAACATAAGTTATTGCCTGAACATTTTACGAAAGATGGAGTAAAGCACGGTGATGAAGATATAGATGAGGAAGTTTTAAAAAGACAGAAGCCTTATCTTGACGGAGAGCGTTTTTCAATGGCGTTTTTTTATATTTTAATTGCAATGGGGATCGGTTCATATTTATCAATGTTTATTGATTATCTTATGAGTTTTACAGGACTTTGAAGCACATTTTCCTATTTATATCGGACCAATGATTATTGCGGCTATTATTAGAAATATTTCTGACAATGTAAAGGCTTTGAATGCTCCAATCAAGGAAATAAGCATTCTTGAAGATGTGGCACTTAGCTTGTTTTCTAGCAATGGCACTGATGACTTTAAGATTGTGGGAACTTATTGACTTGGCGCTTCCAGTATTTATATTGTTAATTGCGCAAGTTGTATTAATGTATGTTTACTTGAACTTGGTAACATTTAAGGCGATGGGATCAGATTATGATGCGGCTGTAATGGTTTCTGGACATTGCGGATTCGGATTAGGTGCAACTCCAAATGGAATTTCAAATATGAAAGCTGTTACAGAAAAATACGTTTACTCAAAAATGGCATTTTTTGTAATTCCAATAGTCGGTTCATTATTTATCGATTTCGTTAATATTAGTATTATTACTGTATTTACACAGTTTTTTTAAATAATAAAAGTGGATGGTTCATAAGATAATAAATTGCTAAATTGTAAATTTTATTTGTTTTATAAAAAAATAATATAATTTATGAGAGTTAATTTATTTTTTTGACTTGTGAACTTTTTTTAATTCTTTTTCAAATTTTTATTTTTTTATTTGTTATAACTGTTAATATTCTTTTTTTAGGAAAAATAAAAAGTGATTTAAATAATTTGTTATTTTTCTCCCAAAAAAATATAAAAGATATGCGGTAAATAGCAGGTTAAATTAAATAATAATAAAATTTGCAAAAAAAAATTTAATTGGAGTATAATAAACTTATGTAACAAAGTTTTTTTAAATCTTTACTCAAAGTTGAGGGAAAGGAGGGAAATCAATGAAAAAAATAAAATTTTTTAAGTTTTTTTAGGCTTCCTATTTCTTATGATGGTTGTCGTGAATTTGATTTTGTCAGTTATTTCGACATTCTTACCAGTAAAATTTGAGTCACCAAGTTCAGTTGTAGAAGCTCCGCATTATTTTAATTTTGTTCTGGGCGGACTTAAGTTCTCACTTAGTCAAACTGTAATTAATACGTGGGTGCTTATGATTATAATTATGTTTATTGTAGGGGCTGGAACAAAAAAAGCAAGTGTTGAAAATCCAAGTAAAATGCAAATTGTGATGGAAGAGTACTATCACTTTATTGAAAACACTTTTTTAACTACATTTGGAAAGCATAAAAAAACTTATGTTCCGTTTTTCTCGGCATTATTTGCGTTTATAATGTTTTCAAACTTAAGTACATTTTTATTTCCATATATTATGATGGTAGTTAATGAAGATGGAGTTAAAATGGTAAAACCGTTTTTTAGAACGCCGACAGCAGATCCAAATACTACAATTGGATTATCGCTTGTAGTAATTGTACTTTTTTTCTGGCGGTATCTATAAAGCAAAAAGGGATTAAGAGGATATATAAAATCACTATTTGAACCAATGTGGTTTATGTTTCCGCTAAATATCGTGGATATTTTTTTCAAAAGTTTTAAATACTTCAATGCGGTTATTTGGAAATATGCTTGCGGGACTTGTAATTGTAGGGCTTTTTATATAGCCTTGTTGGTAGAGGTCTGCTTCAATCATTGACACATGATATGTTGAAGGGAAGTTTCTCCTTTTCAGTTGGATGGCCGATGATTATACAGCTTTTATTTGGATCTATTCATTGGTATTGTTCAAGCATTTGTGTTTACGATACTTTCATCAGTTTACATAAGTGAAGCATTGGGTGAAGAGGAATAAAATAAAAAAACTGCAGTCCTGAAATTCTTTTTATATGTTCAAAGTTAGTATTTTTGTATAAATAAGAGTATTGTAGGACAAGATTAACTTTATTAAACAAAAAATAAAAATAAAAAATTAGGAGGATTAAAAATGGCAGGAGTAGAATTAATTAAGGCAGCAGCTTTATTAGGAGCGGGAATTGCAGCAATAGGAGGTGTTGGAGCAGGATTAGGACAAGGGATTGCAACTGGTTATGCAGTAGAAGCAGTTTCAAGACAGCCTGAAGCTAAGCAAGACATTATGCAAACATTGATTACAGGGCTTGCGATTACAGAATCATCAGCAATTTATGCATTAGTAATAGCATTCCTATTAATTTTTCTTAAAAAGGATAAGACTTAAAAAAATAAAAAAATAATATTTGGTATTTTTTTAGAATTTGAATCAAAGTTAGATTTAAAGGAATAAAAAAAGAATTCTAAAAAAAGTGAAGAGTTATAAAAAAAGAAAAATAGGATTAATATGTAAAAATCAGGTTAATTTCTCAAAGTTAAGGAGTAAATATGGGAGGAAAATTAATAAACATCGACTTTACGATGGCTATTGAAATAATAAACTTTATAGTATTAGTCTATTTTTCACGAACTTTTTCAAAAAAATTGGTAAAGTCCTAGAAGATAGAAAAAAACTGGCTTTATCTGAAATGGAAATTGTTGAAAAATGAAAAAGAAAAAAACTGGAAGATCAAAAAAATCAATTGAAAAAAATTGAAAAAGGAATCTAAAAAGACGTGCTAATGATATTTTTGATAAAAAGCTGAAAGACAGGCTGATGACAGAAAAGATCAAATTATATCGCTAGCTATGAGTAATCGTGAAAGAATGATGATGAAGGCGGAAGCTGATATTGAAAAAAATGCGTCAAAAATGCTAAATTTGAACTTCAAAAAGGAAGTTGGAGAAATGGCAGTTGAACTTGCTGAAAAAAATTATCAAGGAAAAACATTGACGAAAAAGCAGGATAAAACTATAAACAAGTTTATTAATGAGATAGGAGATTAAAATGGCTAATGATGAGATTGCAAAAAGATATGCATCAGCAATTTACAATATAGCAAAAATCTTCTGACAGTATAAATGAAGTTAGGGAAGTATTGAATATTCTTAAGGAAAAATTACGCGGAGGAAGAGGAGTTCAGGAAAATTTTTGGAAGATCCTCTTAAAAAAAGTTTCCAGAAAAAGGAAAAATTTTTGGAAAAAAATCCTTTAATCATGTATCTAGCGAAGCACTTGGAATAGTAAAAATACATTGTAAGAAAACAGCGGTTATCGTTGATTGGCGATATAAAGGAATATTTTTTTGAAACTTTATTATGAGGAAAATAATAAACTTCCAATAACTGCTATATTTGCAAAAGGAGCTATCGGAAAAAAACAAAGGGATCTGTTAGTACAGAAACTTGAAAAAAATATGGTAAAAAAAGTCGTTCTTGACCTTAAAGTTGACAAAAGGGAATTATCGGTGGAGGAATTTTTAAGAATCGGTAATGAGGTTATTGACGGTTCAATAAAAAAAATCAAATTGATGAAATAAAGAAAAAAATTTTTTTAGAAATGGAGGTGCTTTTTCTTTGAGAATCAAGCCAGAGGAAATAAGTAAAATAATCCGAAGCGAAATCGAAAATTACAAAAGTTCACTGGATATTTCCAATACTGGAACGGTTTTGGAAGTGGGAGATGGAATTGCCAGAATTTACGGATTAAGTGACGCTATGGCAGGAGAGCTTTTAGAGTTTGAAAATGGAACTATCGGAATGGCACTAAACTTGGAAGAAAGTAACATCGGAGCAGTAATTTTTGGGAAAACACAAGGAATAAAAGAAGGAAGCATAGTAAAAAGGATTGGGAAAAAGTAGCTGAAGTTCCAGCTGGAAAATGAGCTGCTTGGAAGAGTTGTTGATGCGCTTGGAAATCCTATTGATGGAAAAGGTTCAATAACTGCTGACAAATATATGCCAATCGAAAGACAAGCATCAGGAATTATCGCAAGAAAACCTGTTACACAGCCTATGCAAACTGGAATTAAGGCAATAGATGGAATGTTCCCAATAGGAAAAGGGACAAAAGGGAATTAATAATCGGAGATAGACAAACTGGTAAAACAGCAATTGCAATTGATGCAATTATAAATCAAAAAAATAACGATGTTTTGTGTATTTATGTGGCAATTGGGCAAAAGAGATCGACTGTTGCGCAAATTTATAAAAAATTGGAGGAAGCAGGTGCATTGGAATATACAACTATTGTTGCGGCAACTGCTTCAGAATCAGCGCCACTTCAATATTTAGCACCATATTCAGGGGTTGCTATGGGTGAATATTTTATGGATCAGGGAAAAGATGTATTGATAGTTTATGATGACTTATCAAAGCATGCCGTTTCATATCGTGAAATGTCATTATTATTGAAACGTCCACCAGGAAGGGAAGCATATCCAGGAGACGTATTCTATCTTCACTCAAGACTTCTTGAAAGAGCAGCAAAATTAAGTGATAAATTAGGTGGAGGTTCGATTACAGCGCTTCCAATTGTAGAAACACAGGCTGGAGATATTTCAGCATATATTCCAACAAATGTTATTTCAATAACAGATGGACAAATATTCTTGGAAACAGATCTGTTTAATTCTGGATTTAGACCAGCGATAAATGCAGGAGTTTCAGTATCACGGGTTGGAGGAGCGGCACAAGTTAAGGCTATGAAGCAAGTTGCTTCAAAAGTGAAAACTGGAACTTGCGCAATACAATGAATTGCTGGCATTTACACAATTTGGATCAGATCTGGATAAGGCTACTAGAGATCAGCTTAACCGTGGATCTAAGATTATGGAAGTATTAAAGCAGCCGCAATATAGTCCATACAGAGTTGAAGAACAGGTAATTTCATTTTACTGTGTAACAAATGGATATTTTGACGATGTTCCAAATGAAAAATTGAGAACATTTGAAAAGGATTTAATTGAAGCAATTAGAAATGATTCAAATATTTTTAAGTGAAATTTTAGAGAAAAAATCATTAGATGATAACTTGAAGAATGAACTTGATGAATTTATAATTAATTATAAAAAAGAATATGTCTGGTAAAGCAGGTGAAAATATATGGCAGCAAATATGAAGGAAATAAAGGAACGTATTGACAGCGTAAAAAATACCAGTCAAATTACAAATGCGATGAATATTGTATCTTCTACTAAATTCAAAAAATTTCAAGTTCTTACTTTAAAATCAAGAAACTATGCACGTGCTGTAAATGAAGCCTTTGATAATCTAGTTGCAAGCCTTACAGGAAATAAATTTGTAATTTTTGATGGAAAAACTGAAGTTAAAAGGGTTGGAATTATTGTGATGACGTCGGATAGAGGACTTTGTGGAAGTTTTAACTCAAATACTTTTAGAAGGCTTGAAAGCATGAAGAAGGAATTTCAAAAGGAAGGCAAGGATGTTTCAGTTATAACAATTGGAAGAAAGGCTAAAGAATATTGTAAAAATCGGGATATTAACGTGGATAGCGAATATACGCAGATGATTCCTGAGACAATGTTTGAAACTGGGAAAAAAATTAGTGAAGATGTTGTGCAGTTTTACTTAAATGATTTTTATGATGAAGTTTATATGATTTATTCAAAATTTGTATCGGCAGTTGAGTATAATATTCAAGTGGAAAAATTGCTTCCAATTGAGAAAAAGGAAGGATTGCCGACAAAGGAATATGTATTTGAGCCATCAGAGGAAGAAGTATTAAATTCATTTGTGCCACAAGTGCTGAATATAAAACTGTATCAATCGTTGCTTGAAAATTCGGCAAGTGAACATTCGGCCAGAATGTCAGCGATGAAGCAGGCTAATGACAATGCTTCTGAAATGATAAGAAACTTGGAAGTACAGTATAATCGTGAAAGACAAGGAAAAATAACACAGGAACTGACAGAAATAATAAGTGGTTCATTAGGTGTACAGTAATTTTTAAATTAATAGAAATATTAACAAAATTAAAAGAGCAGAATTTTAAGAAGGAGGTTAGACTTAACCTATGAATAAAGGTAAATTAGTTCAAGTAATTGGACCGGTTATTGACGTAAAATTTGAAAAGCAGTTGCCGGATATTTACAATGCGCTTGAAGTATATAATGAAAATGGTGAAAAACTAGTAGCTGAAGTTCATGCACACAATGGAAATAATGTTGTAAGAGCAGTTGCAATGTCTGGAACTGAGGGATTAAGACGTGGACTTGAAGTTATAGATACTGGTAAGCCAATTCAAGTTCCCGTTGGAAGATCTACACTTGGAAGAATTTTCAATGTGCTAGGAGAAACAGTTGATGATGGGGAAAAACTTGATACAGATGTTTTAAGGGAATCTATCCATAAGGATGCTCCATCATTTGAACAGCAAGGTACTGATTCAGAAATATTGGAAACAGGAATAAAAGTAGTTGACTTATTGGCTCCTTACCTAAAAGGTGGAAAAATTGGACTGTTTGGAGGAGCAGGAGTTGGAAAGACAGTATTAATTCAAGAATTAATTAACAATATTGCAAAAGGGCATGGAGGGCTTTCTGTATTTGCAGGAGTTGGAGAACGTACACGTGAAGGACGTGATTTGTATAATGAAATGACTGAAAGTGGAGTTATCGACAAAACAGCGTTGGTGTATGGGCAAATGAACGAACCGCCTGGTGCAAGATTAAGAGTTGGACTTACAGCGCTTACAATGGCAGAATATTTTAGAGATAAGGAAGGACAAAATGTACTTTTATTTATTGACAATATATTCAGATTTACTCAAGCAGGTTCAGAAGTATCTGCACTACTTGGAAGAATGCCGTCAGCTGTAGGATACCAGCCAAACTTGGCAACTGAAATGGGAGCATTGCAGGAAAGAATTACATCTACAAGTACAGGTTCAATTACATCAGTGCAAGCTGTATACGTACCGGCAGATGACTTGACAGATCCGGCTCCAGCAACAACATTTGCCCATTTGGATGCAACTACAGTATTATCAAGACAAATTGCATCGCTTGGAATTTATCCGGCAGTTGACCCGCTTGATTCAACATCAAGAATATTAGAGCCAGAAATTGTTGGAAATGAACATTATAAAATTGCAAGGGAAACTCAGAAAGTATTGCAAAGATATAAGGAATTGCAAGATATTATAGCAATTTTGGGAATGGATGAACTGGATGAAAGCGATAAATTGACAGTAAACCGTGCTAGAAAAATCCAAAGATTCTTCTCTCAACCATTCTCTGTAGCAGAACAGTTTACAGGAATGAAGGGAAAATATGTTCCATTAAGGGAAACAATACGTGGATTTAAGGAAATTTTAGATGGACTTCACGATGACTTGCCTGAACAAGCATTCCTATATGTTGGAACAATTGACGATGCAGTTGCAAAAGCAAGAGAATTAATGAGTGAATAATTAATTTTAAAGATTATATTAAAGGAAGCAGGGATTTAACATTCCCTGTTTTCCCATAAATTTTTTTAAATTTTTAAAAATCACTTTTAAATGGAAGGAGGCTTTATGGCAGCAGAATTTATTTTGGAAGCAGTAACTCCAGAAAGACTCGTTTTTGAAAAGCCTGTCGAATTTGTAAAATTACGTACAGAAAGTGGAGATATTGGAATACTTGCAAAGCATATTAATTACATAACAGCTATTGGTGCAGGAGAGATGCTTGTACGTGAAAAGGACAAGGAAGATGTGACATATTATCTGGAAGGTGGATTTTTTAGAAGTTAGGCAGGATAAAGTTGTTATTTTGGGAGTAAATATAGTTGAAACAACTAAGGCAGAAGCTGAAAGAATGGCAAGACAAGTTGCTATTGAAAAGGCAAAAAATCAAAAGTTAAAAGAAGATCGAGATATTTTAGGAACAAAAAAACGTATTCAGAGTAATTTGAGCAAAAAAAGTAAATTTTTAAAAAAATGTGTTAAAAATAGTTTCAAGAAATCAAGTAAATTAAAATAAAAAAATATTTGAATTTCTCTTTTACTTATGATAAAATATAAACAAAGAAATAAAGTTCTTTTTTATGAAGTAGTATTTGGTTTAAAAAAATTTTTTTAAACAAGGAATAGTAAAAGAGATTCTTTAGAAAAAAAGCTAATAATAACAATTTTTGTTAGATTTAGCAGTGGTATCCAGTATACCATTTATTAAGATTTAATTTTAATAATAAACTTAAAAAAATATAAATTCTTATTTTTTTAAGAACTGTTATAAATATTATAAATAAAAAAATTAAATAAATAATTAATGTAAAGGTGGAATGGGAATGGAGCAAGCAAGAAAAAAATAGAAAAAGAACACATTATAGAAATTACATAAATGAAAAAAATTAGTTGGAAATAAAAAGAAAAAGCTTTTAAAAAAAGTTGAAGAAATAGTTTCTTTTTGAAGTTATTGAAAGAGAAATTATTGAGAGAATTTTTAGTAAAATGTTTTTTTAATAAAAAAAGAAGCAGAACGTTTTATAGAAATTTCATAAATAGAAAAATTAGTTGGAAATTTTTGGGGAAAAAAAATATAAGAGAATGTTTAAATCTTTGAATTTTTGACTTTGAAAAAAAATTTCGTCAGATCAAATAAGACGTAGATATGTAGAAACTGAAATTAACCGTTCAAAATTTGCAAAAGGTGTTGAATATGATGGAAACTCAAACCATGAGGATATTTACTTCGATAAAGCTCCATTGCCAGCAGCATATTTTTGTTGATGAAATCGTGCTAATGCCAAAAATCCTACAACATTGTTTATGTATTGGGAAATTCGTGATGATACGTATGAAAGATTATCATCAAATAATGGAGTCATTGACAATGTAGTTATAAAACTTTTCAAGGATGGACAAGAATACAGAAAAATTATAAGACATGAAAGAATAGGTTCACACTATATTACTGGCATTGATGTAAATCAAGATTATGAAGTATTTATCGGATATGAAGATCAGTACGGAAACTTTTCTGAAGTAGCTCGTTCGTTACAAGCTATAACACCAAATGACAAAGTTTCAGATAATTTTTGACTTAGTATGGGGAACTGTAAGATTAGATGAAAAATACAAATCAATTAATAAAATATATAAATACACCAGTTTCTACTCCAGAAGGAAGAGAACTTTTAGGAATACCTGAAGGTTCTTATGTTTCAGAAGAAAATGATGAATTTATAATTGAAGTTATAGAAAGATTGACAAAAGTTGGAGCTTCAGAATCATTAATTGAAAGAAGAGTAGTAAAAGGAAAACTTCCAGGTCTTAGACTTGATATGAGTGGAGCAAGAAGTAGTTAAAATATTCTTAAAATAAATTAAAATGAAAAGGAAGGGAATGAAATGGCTATTTTAAACATGTTGCACGCTTGCTTACGTGTAGAAAATTTGGAAGCGTCTATTGAATTTTATGAAAAGGCATTTGGATTTAAAGAAGATCGACGTATGGATTATCCAGAGCATAAGTTTACTATTGTTTATTTGGCTCTTCCAGGTGAACATTTTGAAATTGAGCTGACTTACAATTACGGTCATGGACCATATACGATTGGTGATGGTTTTTCACATCTTGCAATTGCTTCAGATGATTTGGAAGGTGACAATGCAAAACATAAGGCACTTGGATATGAAACAACTGATATTAAGGGCTTGCCTGGAAAGCCAGGACATTATTATTTTGTGACAGATCCAGATGGTTACCGTATGGAAGTAATTCGTGCAAAATAAAAATGTTAAGAGCAGTTAAATAGAAATTTTGATAAAAACAATATAAAAAGACCGAGATTTTTCGGTCTTTTTATAATAATGGTAAAAAAATTGAGTTTAAAAATTATAAGGAGGTTGTTAAATGAAAATAGTAGTTTACGGTGCTGGAGTTATGGCACAATATGTGAAGGAATCTGTAATAAATTCTGGAAATGAATTTGTTGGATTTGTTGACCCGCTTGGAAATGGAGATTTTTAAAAATTTGAAGGAAAAATAATGTGGATTTTGATGCAATTATAGACTTTTTCACACTTTAGCCTTTTTGGAAGATGTGCTGGAAGCGGGAATTAATAAAAAAAGTTCCAGTGTTAATCGCTACAACTGGACATTCTGAAGCTCAAATAAAGGAAATTGAAGAAGCTTCAAAAAAATACCGATAATTAAGGCTACAAATACTTCGGTTGGAGTAAATATTGTCAATGAAATTGTAGCTTTTGCAACAAAAATTATTAAAAAGATTTTTGATATTGAAATAGTTGAAAAGCATCATAACAGAAAAAAATTGATGCTCCAAGCGGTACGGCAGACACTTTGCTGGAAATTGTGAAAGAAAAACTTGGATAATAATGGAAAAGATTACAGAACAGTTTATGGAAGAGAAGGGACATAGTAAACGTGCTGAAAAGGAAATAGGAGTTCATGCTATCCGTGGTGGAAATATCGTGGGAGAACACACTGTGATTTATGCTAAAAAAATGATGAAATAATTGAGATAAAACATGAAGCATTGTCAAGAAAAAAATGTTCTCAGATGGTGCAGTTAGGGCTGTGGAATTTCTTTTTGGGAAGAAAGCAGGGCTTTATACTATGAAGGATGTATTGGGATTATAGGAAAAAAATTATTTTGAATAATTCAAAGAATTAATATTAAGGAAATTTTTAGTATACAATAAAATTTAGTGTTTTTTTAACAAAAAAAGATAGCAAGAAGTCGTAGGCTTTCTACAAGTGGGAGATGAATTGCTTTTTTTGTAAAAAAATTGAAAAAAAGATACATCCATGATACAATTTTTTTGTATGAAATATCGAAGAAAAGTTATAAATAATAAAAATTTCTAAAGAAATAATTAAAAAAATAGTATTCAAAAATCCAAAAGGAGGTGTAATTTTCATGAAATATAATTTAGCATTCAAATACAGAATTTATCCAAATAAAGGAACAGAAATTATTGATAAACAAGACTTTTTGGATGTGTTCGTTTTGTTTACAATACAATTTTGTATACTGCGAATAAAATTTATGAAGAAACTGGAAAAAAATAAAAATAATTACACCTGCTAGTTTGAAAAGTGAAAAATCAATTTTTAAAAAGAAGTAGATAGTCTGGCACTTTCAAATGCTCAATTGAATGTAAGGCGATCGTTTACGAATTTCTTTCAAAAAGAGAGCGAAGTTTCCAAGGTTCAAATCTAAAAAGAATAATATTAAAAAGTTACACGACAAATTGTGTGAATAATTCGATACGAATTGAGGAAAACAAGTATTTAGTTTTGCCAAAATTGAAAAAAAGTAAAATTGAAATATCATAGAGAAATACCAAAGGATTATAAAATAAAGTCGGTAACATTGACAAACAGTAATGGAAATTACTATGTTTCTATTTTTGACAGAATTTGAAAAAGAAATTCAAAAAAATTCAAGTAATGATAAAGTAATTGGACTTGATTTTTTTCAATGTCTGAATTATTTATCAGTTCTGAAAAACCAAAGGGCTGATTATCCAAAAATATTTTTAGAATGTTGGAAGAAGAATTGAAAAAAATTACAGAAATCATTATCGAGAAAAAGTGAAGATTTCTAAAAAAATTGGTATAAGCAAAAAAAGCGAAAATATCAAAATTGCATGAGTATATTAAAAAAATTGTCGAAGAGATTTTTTTGCATAAATTATCGAAAAAAATTGTCTGAAGAATACAATGCTGTGGTTGTTGAGGATTTGAATATGAAGGGGATGAGCCAGTCATTAAATTTTGGGAAAAGTGTAGGAGATAATGGGTGGGGAATGTTTTTGAGAATGCTTGAGTATAAACTGATGTTTTTAGGAAAACAATTTTTGAAGATAGATAAGTGGTTTCCATCGTCGAAAACTTGCAGTAAATGTGGAAACGTTAAAGAGGAACTGAAATTATCAGAAAGAAGTTATAAATGTGAGTGCTGTGGGATTGAAATTGATAGAGATTACAATGCGGCATTGAATATAAGAAACGTTGGAAAAGAAATAATGGGATATTAGAAAAATAAAAGAAAACAGGGCAGGGACTGCCCGAAGAGCTTGGTAAATATATTTGGCTAACAGAAGCAGATACTTCCCAAGAAGCTCCCGCTTCTAAAAGCGGGAGTAGTTCACTAATCTAAATATAAGAAAAAAATGGAAAAAAATCAGAGAAAGTGTGCTATACTATACGTAATAAAATCGCTTTTAAAACCGAACTTACAAAGTTATAACTATTTTTAAGGAAGATTCCGATATTATTTAATTTTTATCAGTTTGATGTTAAAGAGATTCGAATATATAAAATTAGGAGGAAACTTATTATGAAAAAAAGTATTTTTTTGCATTATTTGCAATTTCTATGACAATGTTTGCGGCTGGAGAAAGTAAGAAAGTTCACGAAGTAACAGCAAAACTTCAAAAAGGATTCTTATTGCAATGTTCCGAAGGAAGATGGTGAATTTAAAAAAAGGTAGACGGCAAGGATTATTCTAGAATGGATGTAAATTTTGAAAAATGTGTGTTTGATGGAGAAACTTATGAAAATGTAAAAGTTGGAGTGATAGTTAAGGATATTGAAAAAGCTAAAAACTATTTGAAAAAATATAAATACATGCATTTGAAGGCAGGTAGAAATTTAGTCTACAACTCAAGTGATAATAGCTATTATTATACTGGTTCTTGGGCTTTTAACAATGATAAGGCATATCCAACAGTATTTGACGGAAAATAGTAAAAAAGGTTTTAAGTGCGTTAAAATATGCAACTAAAACAAATAAGAAAAGGAGAGGAATGTATGATTAGAAAAGTATCATTGTTAATGTTGTCGTTTCTGATGATAATGATGGCAGGCGTGATATCATACAGCAGGGAATATAAGATGAAAGTAAAAATTATGACTGAAAAGGGTGATATAAATATTAATTTATTGCCTGAAAAATCACCTGTAACTGTGGCAAATTTTGTAAATTTGGCTAAAAAGGGATATTATGATGGATTAAAATTTCATAGAGTAATTGACAACTTTATGGCTCAAGGTGGAGATCCTACGGGAACTGGTGCTGGAGGACCTGGATACCGATTTGAAGATGAAGTTAATAATGGACTGAATTTTTCAAAGGCTGGGAAATTAGCTATGGCAAATGCAGGACCTGGAACAAATGGAAGTCAATTTTTTATTACAACTGTTCCAACAGAATGGCTAAATGGCAATCATACAATTTTTGGAGAAGTTGTGTCAGATAATGATTTAAAAGTTGTAAAAAAATTGTCTAATGGAGATGTAATGAAAAAAGTTGTAGTTGAAGGAGATGTTGATGCATTTTTAAAAACACAAAAAAATAGAGTTGACAGTTGGAATAAAACATTGAAACAAAATTTTCCAAACAAATTTTAATTGGATAAATCTTAAATTAGAAAGGACAAAAATATGGCAAAAGAAAAAGTAGTTTTAGCATATTCAGGTGGACTTGATACATCAATTATCATTCCTTGGCTAAAAGAACATTACGACTTAGATGTAATCGCATGTTGTGTTGATGTGGGACAAGATGATGATATGGAGGAAGTAAAGGTAAAAGCTATTGAATCAGGTGCTTCAAAAGTTTATGTGGAGGATATGAAAGAAGAATTTGTAAGAGATTATGCATTCCGTGCATTAAGAGCAGGAGCAGTTTATGAAAACAAATATCTTTTGGGAACTTCAGTTGCAAGACCTTTGATTTCCAAGGCATTGGTAGATGTAGCTCATAAGGAAGGGGCGGCATATATTTGCCATGGATGTACTGGAAAGGGGAATGACCAAGTTAGATTTGAAACTGGTGTATTTTCATTAGATCCGACATTAAAAATAATTGCACCTTGGAGAATTTGGGATATTTCTTCAAGAGAAGATGCCATTGACTATGCACAAAAAAAGGGTATAAAAATAAGTGTAACAAAGGAAAAAATTTATTCAAGAGATCAAAATTTATGGCATATTTCACATGAAGGTGGAGATATTGAAAATCTTGAAAATGAGCATAAGGAAGATGTTGTATACATGATGACAACTCCGCCTGAAAAAGCTCCAGATAAGCCAACTTATGTGGATATTACATTTGAACAAGGATGGCCTGTAAAAGTAGATGGTGAAGCTCTAGAGCCTGTGGAATTATTGAGAAGATTAAATAAAGTCGCTGGAGAAAATGGTGTTGGAGTAATTGACATTGTGGAAAACAGATTAGTTGGAATGAAATCAAGAGGGATTTATGAAACTCCAGGTGGAACATTGCTAATGGAAGCATTAAAGGAACTGGAAACTTTGATTCTTGATAAAGATACTTTTGAATTTAAAAAATTAGTATCACAAAAATATGCAAGTATCGCATATTCAGGACAATGGTTTACACCACTTAGGGAAGGGCTTGATGCATTTGTAGATGAAACTTCTAAAAATGTGACTGGTACAATAAAATTAAAATTGTATAAGGGAAGCATAAAAATCGCTGGAAGATTTACTGATTTTGCATTGTATGACGAAGAAATTTCTTCATTTGGCGCAAGTGAACTATACAGCCATAAGGATGCAGAAGGATTTATTAAATTATTCTCACTTCCAAATAGAATCAGATCTTACAAAAAAACATAAATAAATTTTTAGTTAAAAAAATTCCTGGAATTAAAAAAATTCTGGGGATTTTTTTGTATTTTTCAATGTAGTTTAATACTATTTACACTTAAATAGCAAAAGCTCTAACGGAAACTAGTATAAATTTAAAAAAATTATAACTTTTAAATTTTTGCTATAACTAAAAATTTATTGCAAACAAAAAAACTAAAAAAATATAGTTTAAAAAAATTTACAAAATGGATTTTTTTGTAGTACAATATAAGAGAATTGATAATACAAATGTAAGTGATATTATAGTAAAATTGCTTTAAAACTGAACTTAAAAAAATTATAACTATTTTTATTTAAATCCTAAGTTCATGTGATTTTTTTAATAGTTCGATTTTAAATAGAGTTGAGTATATTTTTTTATTTAAATAGCAGAGTTGCTTTTAAAAAAAATATAAAAAAATAAAAAAAGTTTTTTACAAATTAAATAATAACGAATTTATGTAATCAGAAATTAAAAAATTTTTTTGTTGTGAAATTGAATTAAGAATAGGAAACATAAAATTGAAAAAGAGTGTGTTAATAGGGTTTTGTAAACTTTTTAAAAAAATAATAAAAAAATATTCTAAATTGGGAGGATTTATGAGAATAAAAGATTTGTTTGAGAAAAAGGAGCATTTGATTTCCTTTGAGATTTTTCCGCCAAATAAAAATTTTTCTGAAGAGAGATTAAAGGATGTAACGGCTGAATTAGTGCAGTATAATCCTGATTTTATCAGTGTTACTTATGGAGCGGGCGGAAAGACTAAAGGCGGGACTATTGAGATGGCTTCGCATATTAAAAATAATTTGAAAACGGAAGTGCTGGCTCATTTGACTTGTGTTGGAAGTAAAAAAAGTGAAATTAATGATTATTTGCAGGAGGCTAAAAAATGCAATATCAAAAATATTTTGGCACTTCGTGGGGATGTCCCGCAAGGAGAGACAGAAGATATTTATAATAGAGGGGATTACAAATATGCTTCAGAGTTAATTAGCGACTTGAGAAAAAATAGTGAATTTAATGATTTGTCAATTGGCGGTGCGTTCTACCCTGAAACTCATTATGAAAATAATGATTTAGTTGACTTGTTTCACTTAAAGAATAAAGTTGAAGCTGGTACTGACTTTTTGGCTTCACAAATGTTCTTTGACAATGATGTTTTTATAAAATTTAAGGAACAGGCTGAAAAATTAGATATAAAAGTTCCGTTAATTGCAGGAATTATGCCAGTTACAAATGCAAAACAGATAAAAAGAATTATAGAATTGTCAAAATGCTCTGTGCCTGAAAAACTGGATAAGTTACTGGAAAAATATGGAGATAATCCAGAATCTATGAAAAAAGCGGGAATAATGTATGCAAGTGAGCAGATTATAGAATTACTGGCTTATGGAATTAGAGGAATTCATATTTATACGATGAATAAGCCTGAAATTGCTAAGGAAATTATGAAAAATATTGAATTTGCAAGATAATTTAATAAAAAAATACAAAATAGGAGGTAGCATAATGTCTATAAAAAAAGTTTTAACAATTGCAGGATCTGATACGAGTGGAGGAGCTGGAATACAGGCGGATTTAAAGACTTTTCAGGAAAGAGGAGTTTATGGGATGAGCGCCCTTACGGTTATTGTTACCATGGATCCACGAAATAGATGGGCACATAAGGTTTTCCCAGTTGAAATGAATGTTATTAAAGAGCAAATTGATACTGTTATAAATGGAATTGGAGTGGATGCATTAAAAACTGGAATGCTTCCAACAGTGGAAATTATTGAATATGTGGGATCTGTTTTAAAGAATTTGAAAAATCCGATTGTTATTGATCCTGTCATGGTTTGTAAAGTAACTAGCGGATCGACTGAAAATCTTTTTCCAGAAAATGTAGAGGCAATGAAAAAATGCTTGTTGCCTTATGCAACTGTTGTTACTCCAAATCTATTTGAAGCAGCGCAGTTAGCTGGAATGGAAAAAATAGATACAGTTGAAGAAGCAAAGGAAGCGGCTAAGAAAATATGTGACTTAGGTGCAAAAAATGTTGTAATTAAAGGAAGAAAGTTTTTTGCAGGAGATAAATCTGTAGATATTTTATATGATGGAAAGGATTTTGAATTTTTTGAATCTGAAAAAATAGATACAGAATGGAATCATGGGGCAGGATGCACATTCTCAGCTTCAGTAACTGCAGAAATCGCCAAAGGGGCGACAGTATCTCAGGCTGTTGCTACAACTAAAAAATTAATAGCAGAAGCCTTGAAGCAATCCTTTAAATTAAATGATTATACTGGACCGTTGAACCATAAGGCATTTGCACTAAAAATAATATTTTTGAAGTATGAAAAAAACTAAAGGATAAAAAAATAATTTGGAGAAAATTTATTGTAATTAGATTTTTACAGTTAATTTTTCTCTTTTTTATTTTTAAAAATTTTTTTAAATATGTTTTTTTGTAGGAACTTTATTTTTTTGATAATTTTTTTCAAAAATATAGTATAATGTAAAAAGTAAATCAAATATTGAATAAAAATTAGAAATAATATAATTTTTTTATGAAATAAAAAAAACAAAAAAATTATAAAAAGTAAAGACTATGAAAAATTAATCAACGTTAGTATTTATTGCAGTAGAAAAATTAAGAACTTTTATTGGAAAATAATAGAATACTGTGTTAATTGAAGTTTTTAGATTTTTTTACAAATGATTATATTGATAAAAAAATTGATAAGGAGGGAGAATGATTTATTTAGATAACTCTGCTAGCACAAAGCCGTATAAAGAAGTTATAGATGTGCTAGTTCAGACAATGGAGGAAAATTATGCGAATGCTGATGCGATTCATGATTTTTCTCATAAAATTCTTTTGAAAATAAAAAAGGCTAGAAAAATTGTGGCTGATTATCTAAAAGTGGAGGCTGACAGAATTTATTTTACAGCAGGAGGCGGAGATGGAAATAATCTTTTGCTACAAGGGATTATCAATGCAAATTCCCGTATAAAAAAGCATCTGATTACGACAAAGATTGAGCATCCATCTGTTTATGAAGTATTTAGGCATTATGAAAATGCTGGATTTGAAGTTGATTATCTGGATGTTGACAAGGATGGATATATAGATTTAAAGCAATTAGAAAATTTGGTTCGTGAAGACACGATTTTGGTTTCTGTGGGTGCTGTAAATAGTGAAACTGGAGCAATTCAGGATTTGGATAAGATTTCTAAGATTATTCGGAATAAAAATAAGGATACATATTTTCATACTGATTTTGTGCAAGGATTTGGGTGTACAAATATAAAAATTTGATAAAAATTCCTGTGGATGCGATAACGGTGAGCGGTCATAAAAATTCATGCGCCAAAAGGGAATTGGAGCGATTTATGTAAATAAACATGTTAAAATTACTGATGTAGTTTTTGGTTCAAATGCGGAAAATGGGATTGTAAAAAGAACAATGCCGACAGAATTGATTCTTGCATTTGCGAAGGCTGTGGAAATTTTGTCAAAAGAGGATAAAAAAGATATGGAACATTCTCAAAATATAAAAAAAATGCTTGCTGATAAAATTTGTGAAGAAATTACGGAGATTAAAACTTAATTCATCGCTTGATCCTGAAAAAAATCGAGTCCAAAAGGTTTTGAATGTTTCTTTTAAGGGGACAAAAGGTGAAGTGCTGACACATTTTTTAGGGATGTATCAGATTTATGTTTCTACAGGTTCGGCTTGCTCTTCTAAAAAAGGGAATAGCAGAATACTGGAAACTATGGGTCTTAATCAGTCGGAACTGGATGGGGCGATAAGATTTAGCTTTTCAAGTGAAAATACAGTGGAGCAAATTGATGAAGTTGTAAAAAGGCTGAAGGAAAGTGTGGCAAGAATTAGGAAAAATGAGATAGTTTTTATTATAAATTTAGATAAAATATGGAAAGGAAAAAAATGAACAATTATACTGACAAAAATTTATTGAATGCAGTGGGGCTTTCTTATGGGGAGTTGTCGTTAAAGGGGAAAAAAATAGAGGGCAGTTTGAAAAAAATTGCGAAATAAAAATTAATAAAGTGTTGAAGGGGTTTGAATATCAATTATTTGATGATTTGTCAAAATTATATGTTTTTTTATAAATCCTGAGAATTTAGATGAAATAACAGATAAATTAAAAAAAGGTTTTTTTGGAATTGTGGGGCTTAATCAGTCGGCTAAGGTTGAGAGAAACGATGAATTTATTAAGGAAAAGGTGCTGGAGTTTGCAAATTATGCTTATGAACAAGGGGCAAGGACATTTAAGATAAAAGTTAATAGAAGTAATAAGGGATTTGAGAAGAAATCTATGGATTATGCACGTGAATTGGGGGGGCTTATGTGCTTGTAAACAGTCCCTTTGAAAAGGTTAAGATGAAGGATCCTGATGTTATGATAAATGTCGATATTAGAAAAAATGTTTATATTTATACAGATAGAATAAAAACTTATGGTGGACTTCCACTTGGGTCGACTGGAAAAGGGCTTGTGCTTTTTATCTGGAGGAATAGATAGTCCTGTTGCGTCTTTTATGATGGCAAAAAGAGGAATGCGTCTGAATTTTGTAACATTCCATAGTTTTCCATTTACAAGTCAGCAGGCTCTTGAAAAGGTGAAGGAACTGACAGATATTTTATCGCTTTATGTCGGAAAAACAAGACTTTATTCATTAAATATATTAAAAATTCAGGAAGCAATAAATACACAGACAAAAAAAGACCTGGCTACGATTCTAACAAGACGTGCTATGATGCGTCTGGCTGAGAGAATATCGAATACTATGCAATATCAGGCTTTAGTTACAGGAGAAAGCCTTGGGCAAGTTGCTTCTCAAACAATGGGAGGGCTTACTTGTACAAATGCTTCGGTAGAAAAATTGCCAGTATTTAGACCGCTTATTGGGATGGATAAAACGGAAATAATAGAAATTGCGAAGGAAATAGAGACTTATGAAAAAAATCTATTGAGCCGTATGAGGATTCCTGTGTAATTTTTTTGCTCCAAAACATCCAGTTACAAATCCTAAGTTGGAGGATGTGCTGGCTGAAGAGGCAAAAATTGAAAATTATGATGAAATTATGGATGAAATTTTTTTGAAGAAAGGGAATATTTTTAATTTTTGGATAAAAAAATTATAATAAAAGTTATTTTTAGTTTAGATAATTGTAAAAAAATAAAGTAATGGAAAAATTAAATAAAAACAGCAATTTAAAATTTTTTTGTTAAAAATTTTTTTAGAAAAAAATAAGAAAAAAAGTATGGAAAAAAATTGCTATATTAGGAGAAATTTGCTAATTTTTACGAATGGTTATTTAAAAAAAATAATAGTGGATAAATTTATGAAAGAAAAAAAGACTTGAAAGGAAAGAAGGAAAAAAAGAAGCTAGATTGAAAAAAGAATTGATGAAATTAGAAGGATAATTTATTTAATTTATAGAAATTATCGGGATGGAGAAACTCAAATACTTGCTATATCCCTGACTTATTATTCGCTTCTTGCAATTTTTTTCCTGTGGTTGCCCTTGTATTGGGAATCACAAAGGGATTTGGGCTAGACAAGATATTTATACAGAAATTTTTTTGAACTGTGGCCTGAAATAATAGCTTTTTTTAAAAGTAATTGTGGATATAGCCCAAAGACTGCTTTTTATCAACTGAAAGCAGTATATTAACTGGAGTTGGAATTGTAATTTTAATTTATTCTGCAGTAAAAGTGCTCATAATGCTTGAAAATTCATTTAATAAAATATGGAAAATAAATAAAAAAAGATCACTTGCAAGAAGAATAGTTGACTATGTTGCAATTATATTTTTTTAGGACCGATATTTTTTTGTTTTATTATCTGCATTAAATTCAGTTGTAGTTGAAGAAATGGTAAAAAAATTTCCAAATAATGTTATTTTTAACAAATTTATTTATTGGATTTTTTTGGGCCTGCGACTTATATTATTTTTATTTAGTTATTTATTTTATGTTATTCCAAATACAAATGTGAAAGTTAAGCCAGCTATTTTTCGCTGGAGTTGTTACAACTGGGCTTACTTTTTGGATGGAAATTGATATTTTTGCTGTTGCAGTCTTCAATTACAAAAATATAACATAATTTATGGAAGTCTTGCATTAATCCCAATTTTTTTCTAATCTGGGTTCAGTATGTATGGGTAACAATTTTTGCTTGGAGCTCAAATAGCCTTTTTCAATACAGACTTCAGATGAATTTTTTTGTATAATGAAAAAAATTGAGATGCCGATAAAGATAAAAAAAGGGAAGCAGGAATACTGATTTTATCGCTGATTATTAAGAATTTTTGTAGAAAAAAAGAAGCTTCTACATATCAGAAATTGACTGACAGGCTTGGAATGGAAGTGTTCTTTGTAAAGGAAGTGCTTTCAGACCTTGAAAAAAATGGGATTTATAAATGAAGTATTCTATGACAAGAATTCAGATAGCCAATATCAGGTTGCTTATAGTCCAGAAGCTATAACAATTAGGGAATTTATGAAAAAAATTTGATACTAAAAAAATATTGAATATTATGAAAATATTTTTGACAATTTAAATGAAGAAGATCGAAAATTACTTGAAAAAAATACGGGAAAAAAACTGGCAATGAAAAAGATTGAAAAATCCAGAAAGTGAAAATGGAAGTAAAAAAATGAGGGTGAAGATGAATTTCAAAAGCAGAAATCACCACTTCCAGAAGCAGAATATACTGAAAATTTAGAACGTCCTGTAAAGCCAAGAAAAATCAGAAGAATTAAAAAAATAGATTTTTCAAATTTCAAAAGAGCCGAAGCAAAAAGGATGAAAATATTCAAGTGAAAAAAATCGCAGGAAACAGTAAAAAAAGAAATAATAAATTTTGAAGATAAAGAGCAAGAAACTGAAGAAAAAAAATAGAAAAATCAAACTGAAGAAGAAATGGGTAAATCAGAAGATTCTGAAAACAATAGAAAAAAAGTTAGATATGAAGATGGAACTTGGAAAATTTTTTTAACAAAAAGATAGCAAGAAGTCGTAGGCTTTCTACAAGTGGGAGATGAATTGCTTTTTTTGTAAAAAAATTGAAAAAAAGGATATGCCTATGATACAATTTTTTTGTATAAAATATCGAAGAGAAATAATTAAAAAAATAATATTCAAAATCAAAAGGAGGTGTAACTTCATGAAATATAATTTAGCATTCAAATACAGAATTTATCCAAATAAAGATCAGGAATTATTGATAAATAAGACTTTTTGGATGTGTTCGTTTTGTTTACAATACGATTTTGTATGCTGCAAATAAATTTTATGAAGAAACTGGAAAAAATAAAATAATTACACCTGCCAGTTTGAAAAGTGAAAATCAATTTCTAAAAGAAGTAGACAGTTTGGCACTTTCAAATGCTCAATTAAATGTAAGACGATCGTTTACGAACTTTTTTCAGAAGAGAGCGAAATTTCCAAGGTTCAAATCTAAAAAGAATAATGTTAAAAGTTATACGACAAATTGTGTGAATAATTCGATACGAATTGAGGAGAATAAATATTTGGTCTTGCCAAAATTGAAAAGAATAAAATTAAAATATCATAGAGAAATACCAAAGAATTATAGAATAAAGTCGGTAACATTAAATGTGGAAATATTAAAGAGGAGCTGAAATTATCAGAAAGAAGTTATAAATGTGAGTGCTGTGGGATTGAAATTGATAGAGATTACAATGCGGCACTGAATATAAGAGGTGTTGGAAAAGAAATGTTGAAATATTAGGAAATAAAAAGAAAACAAGGCAGGGACTGTCCGAAGAACTTGGTAAATATATTTGGCTAGCAAAAGCAGGTACTTCCTAAGAAGCTTCCGCTTCTAAAAAAACGGGAGTAGTTCACTAGCAGTGTGAGTAATAAAAAGAAGGAGAATAGCAAATGATACTGATAGCAGTGGCAGTTATTATAAATATTCTTATAATGGCTGTGATAATTGTTTTTTTGAATAAAAAAATAATGAGAATTTGGAAAGATTAATGTTAAATCAGATTAATGAAAATAATCGACAAAATTTTGAAGAAAATAAGCGAAAATTTGATGAAATTGAAAAATCAATAAATTTAGGTACAAAAAATAGTTTGCTTGAAGGGACAGGAAATATTGGTACACTTTTGGCAGAAAATAATGAAAAAAATGCTTTTTGAGATTTAATGAGCTTGGGCAGAATATAAATGGGACGATAAATACGAATAATCAGCTTTTGTCTAAGAATTATACGGAAAATAGCCAACTTTTGACTGATAGTATGAATAATGCCATTCAAAAGCTGTCAACGGGATTGAGTGAAAATAATACAGTGCTGACTGGAGTTATGACTGAGAATAATAACAGGCTGACAAAAAATATAAATGAATTTAAGGATGTGCTTAATCAAAATATAAATGAGAATTTTGAGAAATTAAATCAGAAGGTGGAAAATAGGCTTGATTTGATGAATACGAAAGTGGAAGAACGTTTGTCGAAGGGTTTTGAGGAAACAACAAAAACTTTTGGGAATGTTTTGGAACGGCTTAGTAAAATTGATGAGGCACAGAAAAAAATTGAAGCATTGTCAAGTAATGTCGTTTCGCTTCAAGATGTTCTTACTGATAAGAAAAGCCGTGGGATATTTGGCGAGGTTCAGCTTTATCAGATTCTGGTATCAGTTTTTGGAGAAAAAAACGACAAACTTTACCAGAAGCAATATAAACTTTCAAACGGCACAATAGTTGACTCAATTATTTTTACACCCGAACCGTTGGGAAATATCGCAGTCGATTCAAAGTTTCCGCTGGAAAATTATAGAAAAATGTATAATAATGAATTGAACCAAATTGAGCGGGAAAGCGCGAGAAAAGATTTTGTAAATGACCTGAAGAAACATATAGATGCAATTTCTTCAAAAATATAATAAAAAAATGAAACAAGTGAACAGGCAGTGCTATTTTTTTACCTGCTGAAGCAATTTTTGCTGAAATAAATGCCTATCACACTGACATAATAGAATACGCCTACAAAAAAATGTAAGAATAGCTTCGCCTACAACATTAATATCAGTATTAACTGTAATTCAAGTTATAATGACAAATTTAGAACGTGATAAATATGCAAGTGTTATTCAACAGGAACTTGAAAAAAATTAAATGCAGAATTTACAAGATATCAAAACCGTTGGAGCAGTCTTCAAAAAAAGATATTGAAAAAAAGTCTCAAAAAGATGTAAAAGATATTACAACAACCTCAAATAAAATAAGTAAACGTTTTACAGCAATTTCAAACGTCAAATTTGATAAAAAAATACGCAAAAATGTATTTGAAACTGTACAAAATAAAAATTACTGAAAATTAAATTAAGTAAAAATATTTGTTTTTATCAAAATAATAGACCTGTTCGATAACTATACAAATTTAGAATTTAATAAAATAAATATCTTGAAGCAAGGGTTCTTGACCCCTTGTATAGATAAAAAAACTTAGGTTATCGAACATATCTAATAAAAAAAATTCTAAATTAAAAAAATTGTAATAATTAAAATTTATAAACTTTTAAATAAAAAAAATAGCAGGTGATTATAAAAAAATAAAAGTGATCAAAAATAAATAACTGCAATATTTATAATCTCAAAAAAATTTAAGATTTCTTGTCAAATGTTGAAAAAAATAATAAAGTTAAAAATTCAAGAGTACTGTGTTTATTGAAATTTTATAATTAAAAAAAATATCTAAAAAAACAGAAAAAAAGGAGAAAAATTTAAGATGTTAAAAAAATGGAATAATATTTGGAAAAATTTTATCCACTTCATATTGGACACGTTGATTTTTATACAGCAGGCAAGCGGTTTTTGTGGAAAAATTTATACGTTGTTGTCTGTAGTGATGTTGACAGAGATAAGAAACTTTTTGAAGAATCAAGGATGAAAAAAATGCCGACTGTAAAAGATCGGCTTAGATTTGTTGAAAAAAACCTTTAAACATCAGAAAAATATAAAAAAATCATACATTTGGCAGAAGATGGAATCCCATTTTTATCCAAATGGCTGGAAATTATGGAGTGAAAGAGTACAGGAAACACTTTTGAAAAAAATAATATAAAAGTAGATGTGATTTTTTTACAAATGAAACTCAAGATGTAGAAAAATTACAAAAAAACAATTTTTTTAACATTACCAAATTTTTGAAAGCACATTCAATAAAAAAATTTAAAAAAATCCAAATGATAGATACAAATAGAAATAATTTTTCATATAAGTGCAACAGAAATAAGAAAAAAAATCCTTATAAAAACTGGTTTTTTTATTCCAAAAATACGTAAGAGAATTTTTTTGTTTTGAAAGTGGCAATAATAGGTTCACAACATTCAGGAAAAAAACTAATTTAACCCATAAATTATCAAATTATTACAATACAACTTATGTAAAAAGAGTATAAAAAAAGAATATGTAAAAGATGAACTCCAAAAATAATGTAGATAATCTTCAATATGATGATTACAGCAATATAGCCTATGAACATAACAGAAGAATAATGGATTCTATAAAAAAATGCAGAAAAAAATTAAGTTTTATCGATACGGATTTTTTTATTCTTTGCAATCCTTTTTCGATTCTTGAAACGGGAGAAAAAAACATCCAGTAGTGGAGGATTTTTGTAAGACATACAAATTTTGATGTATTATTATATATAAAAAAAGATACAACTGATAAAAGCTATTTTTAGATCAAGATTCTGAATATGATAAAATATTACAAAATTTATTAAAAGAAAATAATCAAAAAAATATTGAATTATTACATAAGTCAAACAAGAGTCTTACAGAAAAATTATAAAAAAAGTATTCAAATAATAGATAATTATTTAGAAAATCAAAAAAATTAAGAAATATGCTCAAACTCTTTTAATATCGAATAAAAAAATAGAATAGCGAAATGGAAATAAATATGGAAAAATTGAAAAAAAAT
>BNJV01000182.1_pt1 | contig 88823 bp, 97 predicted proteins | sample 8540591 | NCBI WGS metagenome assembly BNJV01 (sample SAMD00202457, study PRJDB9452) | human saliva metagenome | host: Homo sapiens
GAAACTATGAGCCCCCATCCATCCCTCGTCGAGGTTATCATGTGGACACAAGTGTACTACGAAAATCGTTGGTAATACAACTATAGTTATAAATAATAAAAGGACTAAACTTAAGCGCAGTCCTTTTGTTGCAAACTATATCTATTGTAAAAAAATAATATTCTAACATAAGAGCACTATCAACCGATATTTTATAGTATCGGAATCGCAAAAAAGAGCCAAAGGCATTGCCTTCGGCTCTTTTCTTATTAATCATCAATAGATAGGTTAGCGGCCCATATCTATATCAGAACCCCAAACGAGATTTGTTTTACGACCATCGAAGCCTTGATCTGGCTCAGGTGGTAATTTATAGGATTTAGATTGTTCTACATAAGCACCTGTCTCAGCATCTACTGTAACAACTACTTTTTTACCATCTTGATGCATAGTCACATAGTATAAAACTTTACCATTATGAGCTTCAATTTTCCAGCCCTTCATAACAGCATCATTTCCAAGTTGTTGTTTTGCAACACGTTCTGCTTGCGTTGATTCAATAACTTTATCTTTATTAAAAATCTCACCAATAACTTTCTTAGGTTTGCCCCCCTCTTCCATATCAGAAGCATTACCAGTGATTACATCAATTTTCATCTTGTACTGATGATACTTACTATAACCAACTACTTTATAACCATAGTTCAAGTCATTAGAGTTGAGCTCTACAGAATGAAGCGCCGCATTAGGATAGCGATTTTGGAAAATAGTTCCAATTTGGCTCATAGTCATAACTATGGACTCGCCAGGTGCACGTTTTACAGAAATATCCGTACTTGTTTCAGGCTTTGTTTTGCGTGCATCTGCCACACTTGGTGTAGCAACGGATAACATGCCCACTGCTAATACCCCCGTTAATGCCATAGAAATCAACTTTTTATTCATTATAATCCTCCTACTAGATACTATGCTTCTATTAATCAAACTATTAGTACACTAGAATTTCTATAAGTTCATGCTATATTCAGCAACACGAAAAATATGTAAATAGTCATATCATTTAGACAATATACTATAAACCTTCATTAGATGCAAGTCGTCCATCTACATCAGTCATAATCAATTTATAGCATGTAGCCACTAAAGGTACACCGATCAACATACCAGTAACCCCCATCAAACTACCGCCTACGATAACAGCAGCAAATACCCACAAACCTGGTAATCCAACAGAGTTACCTACAATTTTAGGATAAATAAAGTTACTTTCAATTTGATGAAGTACCTCTCAAAATAATTACATAGATGAGAGCATCCATAGGGCTAACAGTAAGTAGCATAACGGCTCCAATGATACCACCAACATAAATACCTAATAGTGGAATCAAATCCAGTTAGACCAATTACACAGGCAATCGTTGTAGCATATTCAATATTAAATAGCCATAAAGTAATACCTACCATCACGCCTAGAACCAAGGCATCTATAAACTGACCTACAAAAAAATTACTGAATGTTTGAACTGCTACACGAGTTACATAACTAACTCGACTTACCCACTCATCTGATGCATAAGCCTTTAATATACGTTTACCTTGTAACATAAGGCGTTCCTTATCAAGCAACATATAAACAGCAAAAATTAAGCCAAGACCTATGTTCAAAGTCCAAGACAATACGGTGCCCATTGCATTTACAATATATGTGCCACCTTTTGTCCCCCATTCACGAGTATATTTAGCAATATTTTCTCCACTTAGGGCATCTATAATCGTTTGATTCGATGCCATTGGAATGGTTTCTGTAATATGTTGCATCCATGTTTGGAAATCCGTATACAATTGCGGTGATGCAGCTACAATAATCGACATAGAATGAATCAATTGAGGTAAAGCCATCCGAGCAATAAAATACACAATAACACTAATTGTTACAAAGGATAGCAAAAGACTCAACGGGCGACGTATTTATACTTCCATCCAGAGTCACACTTAGGCCATAGCCATCGTTCATAACGAACGACTAGAATATCCAATACGAAAGCAATACAAGCACCCACAATGAGCGGAACAAAAGCCGTAAAGATAGCGTCAAGACCACTAGCAATATCACTTATACGTAGTGCCATCATAATCATAATGCCCGCTAGTATAATAGCTCCTATGAGCTGTTTGTAATATTTGAATTCTTTCATAATAACCTACTTCACATAACACTATTAATAAGCTACACCTATATAACTATACGATTCTCACATCGCATACATTACCAAAGCATAATGAACATTGTATGACCTAGGATTGTATGCAATTTTAGTATAACACAAAAGTCCACCTTATCGCATGCTCGAATTCTCGATAAACAAGAGAGCATGATTGAAGGTGGACTTATTGTAGGCCTAATCTAGATTAGTCTAGAGATTAGCGATGAATATAAACATCTACACGACGGTTTTCAGCTTTACCTGCTGCTGTAGAGTTAGTTGCAACTGGTTTAACATCACCATTAGCAATACCGATAAGACGATCGGCAGATACACCATGGTTAACTAAATATTGAGCCACATGTTGTACGCGGCGTTCAGACAAAGCAATGTTGTATTGAGGATTTGCATCAGTATCAGCGTTACCCATCAATTTAACTTGGTCTTGAGAATATTGGTTAGCAGCATTTACAGCAGCTGTTAAGTTTGGATATTGGTCTGCACGAGCAACATCTTGGTCGGAGTCAAAGTAGATAGATTGTACATAGTAATCCAATTTAGGAGTTTTATATGCAGGCGCTTCTACAGTAGGAGCTGGAGCCGGAGTGTATACAGGAGCTGGCGCTGGAGTGTATACAGGAGCTACGGATTTGTGACCACCGAAACGGTAAGATAATCCTACTACTGGACCTTGGAAGGAAATATTGGACTTATCATCACGTTTAGTATTGATATAACGATACCCTGCATTAATATCCCAGTCTTGGTTAACTTTATAACCTAAACCTGCTTCCCAAGTAGTAGTTCTCTTAGTCCCTACACCCGCTTTACCATAAACGTCTACTTTGGAGCCAAGGTTAGCTTTACCAATTACACCTAATTGAGCAATATTATTTGCTTTAGGGAATGTATCACCAGAAATGTGAGCATAACCGCCATATACTGCGAAATTTTTGTTCAAGGATTGAATCAAATTAACTTCTTGCATTCTATCACTATAGCTCAGTGCCGAACATTTTATCATTCAAACCATGGTATTGGTATTGCAACGCTGTTTTATCTGTAAAAGCGTATGTTACACCACCATCAAAGTTCCATTTTGCATCAGAAGTCCAAGCTTTAGTTTTTGCTTTAGAATCAGACGCACCAAGATCAACTTGAAACTCACCTTTATTGAATTGAGTTTGAGGAGTTGCACCTGCTACGGACACACCTACAGCAGCAACTGCCAATAAAGCTAATAATTTTTTATTCATTATAATTCCCTCCAAAAACAGCCCTTATAATACTTAGGCTTTGGTAATAATATGCTTATATTTTTACACATTTTTTTCAATATAATTCAATATTCTTCATGAATATTTGATGAATTTTTTAGTTATATCTATCTATAAATATTATAAATATAAATATTTAAACCCTCTCTATTGCCGAATCACTGCGATTCTCTGCACATATTACATTCCCGAAATTATAATACTATTTATCTTTTTTTAAGATTCTCTAACAATAATAAAATTACTGGTCTTATAAGTTCATCAAAATCATTATTATAAATACTAATAGATCTAACTATAATTGAACGAATAAAAGCTCCCTTATGCACTAAGGAAGCTTTTATCATTTCATATGTATATCCCTTACATATATACGTGAAATCAGAAGTTTCTGGTCAGATAACACATTCCCCAATGTGTCATTTTTTTCACATTACGTATTGTACATCAAAAATTTTTTTAATAGACAAGAGTTTATTCACTTCTTTTTCATGAATCCTTCTAAAACTTTCAATGTAAAAAAGAATTTACATCTCATTAAACAACCTTATGTTGCCATGTTCCTCGAATAAATCTCAAATAAGAACAACATAATCTTAGAGACTGATCGAAGCACAAAGATAACCATGCCCCAAAAAGCCCTAAACCTAGTGTAATGCACAATAAATAAGTAATAATAGGACGAATGATTGCTACGCTTACAAGAGAATATTTCATGATGTAATATGTATCTCCTGCCCCTTTCAACACACCGGAATACACTTGCTGTAATGCTTGAGGGAATGCAGCGATAGCCATAATGCCCATCAAAGTGGCTGAAAGTGTAACAACATCACTTTCACGAGTATATAACTGTACTAAAAATCACCAGGACCAATAAAGATTAATGCACTTACAAGGCCCACGACTAAACCAATACGAGCACCAATTTTACCATAAGTACGTGCAACATCTGGTCGTTTGTGTCCCAGACTTTGCCCCGTATGTGATGCACCTGCAAATCCAAGACCCATCGCAAAATAGTAAAATATATCCATTAAATTCATACATACGTAATGTGCTGCTAAAGGTACCGCACCTAAGGAAGCAACAATCATAGTGTATGTATACATACCGAACCGCTCAAAGAACTGTTCTCCTAAAGAACTGCCACCGACATGAAACATTGTATGTAATACGGGCCTTTCAAAAGTCCATTTCGACGGATGGCGCAATGTTAATCCAGTAGAAGTATGTTGTGAAATCGTACGCAACAACAATAATGCAATAATAGCACTACTGATCATAGTGGATACACCTGCCCCCATAACGCCAAGTTCAGGGAAGAAACCAATACCATAAATCAAGAAGAAATTCATTATCGTATTCAAAATATTCCCTACTACATTAGATTTAAAAATAACTTTAGTGTTACCATATCCAATGAGTGCAGCCCCTACGATTTGGCTAAAGGACTGAAATATTAAGCTAATAACTATGAAACGACCATACCAAACGGCTGTTTCAATATAGCCATCTTCAGCACCCGTAAAACGTAGAATATGCTCTAAGTTCAAGAAACATATCAATAATAACGGTACATAAATTAAAAAATTCAATAAAATAGATTGCTTGAGTACGGCATTCATACCATCTACATCACCTTCACCATGACGACGAGCTATAATTGCCGTCACAGCAATGGATAAGGCTCGACAAAAGATGAGCATTACCATCTCAGGTTGACCCATAATGCCTACCGAAGCAAGAGCTGACGCACCTAAGGCACCAACCATCGCCAAATCAATGGCAGTCATAAATTGTAACATCAAGCCTTGTAATGTAGCTGGCCAAGCTATTTTTAAATAATTACCATATAGCTGCTTTGTAGTTCCTACAGCTCCTAATCGTTTTGCAACAGGCAACATGGTGTCTATTGAAAGCCATCGTTGTATACGGTCTAACATCCTATCTCCTATTCATGCAAGATCATACATAATAGAGGTATCACTTTACCTCTTATTTCCACTGTATTATATCACACAACATATGAGAAGTCATTCATATGTTATGCATTTTAAATAAGAATACATATCAAAATAGCAAAAGAACCTCTTATACGAAATGTATATACCCTATCAAGTACAACAATGTATAAGAGGTTCTTTAGTTTTACAGAGAAATAACTATCTTAGACTATTATCAAAATTAGTTCTCAACTCTTAACCTTTAGAAGCTAATAATTGATTTACTACGGCACGCAAGTCATCTAAGCCTTGTTTAGTTTCAGCCAATTCTTGACGTTGACGTTCATTTTCAGCTTCTAATGTATTTAGACGCGCTGCTTGATTAGCAATAACAGTTTTTTGATTACTATTTTCTTTTTTGAGACTAGATACTTCATCTTGCATTACATAAACAGAGCTAATAGGCCCCGCCTTATAGCGTTCTGGAATAGCGTCTTTTCTTTCACGACTACCACCAAATTTATGCGTTACACCTGCATTTACCATGTTATGGCTAGTGCCAAGTGAAACACCTACGTTGAACATAGTATCTTCAGTTCGGTAGTGAGCAATACCGATGGCACCAGCAGTTTCACCACGGTAGTTACCGATACCAGCCATAATTTGTGTTGGTTCCAATGGATCATATTGAATTGGTTTCAACGCTGCCATAGCTGCTGCATGAGCACCAACACGTTGTGTTTCAGTACCAACACGGTTAACAGCTTCTTGTAAACCAGCATTAGATGCTTTCAATTGGCTAACATTTACTGCATCAGTATCAGCTGTGCCAGGCGCTACTCCATGAATTTTGTTGCCACCATTATTTAAGCCGTCTACAGTAAGTGATACAGGGCTAGCTGCTGTATCTGCAGGAGTAATAGTCATACCACCCCCATTAATTGTAGTAGAGTTGCCAGCTGCATCTTTCACAGTTGTACCTGCAGGAGTGATTTTAGTAGATACACCGTTTTCATCACCTACAATAACACTGTTTAGGCCTTTTAAGTCTTTAGCCAAGCCATATGTGAAAGTAGTTCTATCTTGGTTAACTACAAGATTATCACCAGCTTGGAATTTTACGGTATCACTACCTTGTACTTTTTCAACGGTACCGCCAGCAGCCGTTACATTCCATGCAGATATATCTTTAACTTGTTGTTTACCAGTCTCTGTCAAGTTGCTCAAATCTTGATTTGCTGCATTATCGATTTTTGCTTTAGTTTGATCATCAATCTTAACAGTTACATCTTCACCATTAGCTATAGTTGTTAAACCGTTTTCGCCTTTAATATTGAATTTTACATCGCCTGTACTCAACGATTTTTCATCAGTCAAACCAGAGTTACCACCTAAGGAAATCTTACGAGCAATAGCTGTCGTGTTTTTTTGTCGATATTAGCTTTATTGGTTGCGATGTTATCCTTATTAGTTGCAATATCACTAGTATTTTTTTAGTGATAGCCGCTTTGTTATCAGCAATATTTTTGTTTATTCGCAGCAATATTGTCCTTATTAGTTGCAATATCAGCAGCATTTTCTATCAATTGCAGCTTTATTATTAGCTATTTTTTTGCTTGTTATCCGCAATGGCATCAGCATTTTTTACCAATCTTATCTGTATTATCAGCAATGTTGGCTTTGTTTTCTGCTACTTGATCATCAACATGTTTCAATTGATCTTCTGTGGCGGCACGTCCAGAGACAGGCTGTGTTTGACCCGGAGTCCATGCAGTGTTAGTCAAACCCGTTACTTGAGGTGTTTCTACACCTTCTGTAGCTTTCACTTTTGGTGCTGTAATAGTTTGATTTGCTTTTACAGTATTGAAAGTTACGTCTTGTTTAGTAGCAATTGTGAAATCTTTACCATTTTGAGTAATGGAAATGTTATCACCATCGATAAACTTAACTGTATTGCCACCTTCAACTTTTTCAGCAGTATTACCATTAGCTACTACGTTCCATGCGGATAAATCTTTAACTTGTTGTTTACCAGCATCTGTTAAGTTGCTCAAATCCGTATTTGCTGCATTGTTGATTTTATTAGCCGTAGCATCATCTAATTTGACAGTTACATCGTCTCCATTAGCTTCAGTAACAATACCATTTTGCCCTTTAATATTGAATTTCACATCGCCTGTACTTAAGGATTTCTCATCAGTTGAACCAGTATTACCACCTAAGGAAATCTTACGACCAATAGCTTCTGTATTTTTTTATCAATATTAGCTTTATTGGCTGCGATATCGCCAGCATTTTTAGTGATGGCCGCTTTGTTATCTGCAATATTTTGTTTATTCGTCGCAATATTATCTTTATTAGTTGCTATATCGGCTTTATTAGTTGCGATATTATCTTTGTTAGTAGCAATATCTACTGCATTTATCAATTGCAGCTTTATTATCCGCTATTTTTTGTTTGTTATCCGCAATAGCCTCTGCATTTTTACCAATCTTATCTGTATTGTCAGCAATCTTGGCTTTATTTTCTGATACTTGATCATCAACGTATTTCAATTGGTCTTCTGTAGCTGCACGACCAGATACAGGTTGTGTTTGGCCTAGAGTCCATGCAGTGTTAGTCAAACCTGTTACTTGAGGAGTTTCAACCCCAGTTGTCGCTTTAACCTTTGGCGCTGTAATCGTTTGAGTAGCTGTTACCGTATCAAAAGTTACATCTTTCTTAGTAGAAATGGTGAAGTCCTTACCATTTTGAGTAATAGAAATGTTATCACCATCGATAAACTTAACTGTATTGCCACCTTCAACTCTTTGGGCAGTATTATCATTAGCTACTACGTTCCATGCGGATAAATCCTTAACTTGTTGCTTACCGTCAGGGGTCAAATTGCTCAAGTCTTGGTCAGCTGCATTCTCGATTTTACCTTTAGTCGTATCATCGAGTTTAACAGTCACATCGTCGCCATTAGCAACCGTAGTAAGACCATTTTCACCTTTCACATTGAATTTCACATCACCTGTGCTCAAGGATTTTTCATCGGTAGAACCAGAGTTACCACCTAAAGAAATCTTACGAGCGATAGCTGTTGTGTTTTTGTCGATGTTAGCTTTATTGATTGCGATGTTATCTTTGTTAGTTGAAATGTCAGCTTTGTTTGTAGCAATGTCGCCAGTATTCTTATCAATTGCCGTTTTATTATCGGCTATTTTTTGTTTATTATCCGCAATGGCATCAGCATTTTTGCCAATCTTATCTGTATTGTCAGCAATCTTGGCTTTATTTTCTGCTACTTGATCATCAACATGTTTCAATTGGTCTTCTGTGGCTGCACGACCAGATACAGGTTGTGTTTGACCTGGAACCCACGCAGTGTTCGTCAAGCCTGTTACTTGAGGTGTTTCAACTCCAGTTGTCGCTTTAACCTTTGGCGCTGTAATCGTTTGAATAGCTGTTACCGTATCAAAGGTTACATCTTTCTTAGTAGAAATGGTGAAGTCCTTACCATTTTGAGTAATAGAAATGTTATCACCATCGATAAACTTAACTGTATTGCCACCTTCAACTCTTTGGGCAGTATTATCATTAGCTACTACGTTCCATGCGGATAAATCCTTAACTTGTTGCTTACCGTCAGGGGTCAAATTGCTCAAGTCTTGGTCCGCTGCATTCTCGATTTTACCTTTAGTCGTATCATCGAGTTTAACTGTCACATCGTCGCCATTAGCAACAGTCGTAAGACCATTTTCACCTTTAACATTGAATTTCACAGCACCTGTGCTCAAGGATTTTTCATCGGTAGAACCAGAGTTACCACCTAAGGAAATCTTACGGCCAATAGCTGTCGTGTTTTTTTGTCGATGTTAGCTTTATTGATTGCGATGTTATCTTTGTTAGTTGAAATGTCAGCTTTGTTTGTAGCAATGTCGCCAGTATTCTTATCAATTGCCGTTTTTATTATCGGCTATTTTTTGTTTGTTGTCTGCAATATTATCCTTATTAGTAGTAATATCAGCTGCATTTTTATCAATTGCCGTTTTATTGTCAGCTATTTTTTGCTTATTATCCGCAATGGCATCAGCATTTTTGCCAATCTTATCTGTATTGTCAGCAATCTTAGCTTTATTTTCTGCTACTTGATCATCAACATGTTTCAATTGGTCTTCTGTGGCTGCACGACCAGATACAGGTTGTGTTTGACCTGGAACCCACGCAGTGTTCGTCAAGCCTGTTACTTGAGGTGTTTCAACTCCAGTTGTCGCTTTCACTTTTGGCGCTGTAATCGTTTGAGTAGCTGTTACCGTATCAAAGGTTACATCTTTCTTAGTAGAAATGGTGAAGTCCTTACCATTTTGAGTAATAGAAATGTTATCACCATCGATAAACTTAACGGTGTTACCACCTTCAACCTTTTCAGCCGTCTCATTATTAGCGACTACATGCCATACTGCTAAATCTTTAACTTGTTGCTTACCAGCATCTGTTAAGTTGCTCAAGTCTCGATCAGCTGCATTGTCAACTTTACCTTTAGTCGCGTCATCGAGTTTAACAGTCACATCGTCACCATTAGCAACCGTAGTAAGACCGTTTTCACCTTTAACATTGAATTTCACATCACCTGTGCTCAAGGATTTTTCATCGGTAGAACCAGAGTTACCACCTAAAGAAATCTTACGACCGATAGCTGTCATGTTTTTATCGATGTTAGCTTTATTGGTTGCGATGTCAGCTTTGTTTGTAGTCAATGTCGCCAATATTTTTATCAATTGCCGTTTTATTGTCAGCTATTTTTTGCTTGTTATCTGCAATGGCATCAGCATTTTTGCCAATCTTATCTGTATTATCAGCGATATTGGCTTTATTTTCCGCTACTTGATCATCAACATGTTTCAATTGGTCTTCTGTGGCTGCACGACCAGATACAGGTTGTGTTTGACCTGGAACCCACGCAGTGTTCGTCAAACCTGTTACTTGAGGTGTTTCAACTCCAGTTGTCGCTTTAACCTTTGGCGCTGTAATCGTTTGAGTAGCTGTTACCGTATCAAAGGTTACATCTTTCTTAGTAGAAATGGTGAAGTCCTTACCATTTTGAGTAATAGAAATGTTATCACCATCGATAAACTTAACTGTATTACCACCTTCAACCTTTTCAGCCGTTTCATTATTAGCGACTACATTCCAAGCTGCTAACTCCTTAACTTGTTGTTTACCATCAGGAGTCAAATTGCTCAAATCTCGATCAGCTGCATTCTCGATTTTACTTTAGTCGTATCATCGAGTTTAACTGTCACATCGTCGCCATTAGCAACAGTCGTAAGACCATTTTCACCTTTCACATTGAATTTCACATCACCTGTGCTCAACGATTTTTCATCAGTCGAACCAGAGTTACCACCTAAAGAAATCTTACGAGCGATAGCAGCAGTATTTTTGAGCAATATTAGCTTTATTAGAAGCAATATCCCCTTTATTTGTAGCAATTTCACCAGTATTTTTATCTATTGCAGTTTTATTGTCAGCAATTTTTTGCGTATTCGCAGCAATACTGTTCTTATTGGTGGCAATATCTGTTTTGTTTGTTGTAATGTCACCTACATTTTTAGCAATTGCGGTTTTATTTGTATCAATAGCAGTTTTGTTAGCTTCAGTTTTATCGTCAACTTTTTTTCAATTGGGATACATTGACAGCATCTTTATCAGCAACACCATCTGCTACATTGGCAACTTTCAAATTGCCAGCATTAATACCTTTATCACCATCAATTTTTACAGTTTCATTACCGCTAGCATTATTGAAAGAAGCACTGTTTAATTTAGAAAGATCTTTTTCAAAGCTACAGAGATTTTTCTTATCATTTCTAGCAACCGCAACATTATCGTCACCAGAAAAATCTACTGTATTACCTTTTTCAACCGCTACTGGTGTAGCTTCACCATTAGCAGAAAGATTCCAACCATATTTATTTTGATCAATCGCTTGATTAATTGCATTAGCTACGTTAGCAGAATCCGCCATACCAGCAGTCGCTGTAGCGCTACCATTTGCTACCGTGATATCTTGCTTTTTACCAGAAACTGTAATTTTCTTACCATTAGCTGTAGTGCTAATGTATGTATTATCACCATTTACAGCCAATTTACTATTAGCAAGGTTCACATCGCCTGTACCAGTATCACCTGTAAAAGCTAGATTAACACTCTTTAACTGTGCCACGTTTACTGCGTCTGTATCAGCAGTACCTGCAGCAACATAGTTAATTTGACGTGTTTGGTTTATCGTACCAACAGCAACACCACCTAATTTAGACGTTAGGGCAGCACCACTTAAACCATCATATATATCTGTACGACTAGCATTAACATTATATCCCGCTACGCCTGAAGCAATATCAGCTGTAGATTTTGAACCAACAGCTACACCATCTACTACTTTACCTCTAGCGCCATCACCAACAGCTACAGAACGACTCGCAGATGCGTCTGTTGCGGCATTTGGGCCAATAGCAATAGAATTAGCTGCCGTAGCACCAGTATTATCTTTATTAGCAGCATCAGAAGATTTTATAGATATATATTTATAAGCGATTTGGTCTACAATAGCGCTAAGTTGAGAGCCATTAATTGCATCTGTGGAAGTAGCACTTACTTCACCAGGAGCCACATGTTTCAACTGACGTTCATACCCTTTAGAACCAAAAGATACAACGTCACCTGGCAATGTTTTATCACCCCCAGCCCAGGAAGCAACAACATTATTTGGCAAAGTATAGCTAGATTGTTTTGTACCGCCTACATCAGTGTTAGAACCACCACCGATGGCAATAGCATTATCACGATTTGCCCTAGCCCCTGTGCCAATAGCAATAGCATTTGTTACATCATTATTGGCTTGACCAGAAGCCCCACTAGAAGGTCCTGATAAACGATCCTTCGCATTTGCACCTGTACCAATGGCAATGCCCACATTGCCTGACTGACCTTTCATGCCTAATGTGATACCAGATTCACCAGCTGTTGCCGTTGTATATAGTGGATTTCTCATATCAAAGCCTGTTAAGCTTTGAACCGCACTACGCAAATCCCCAGTTTTGAATCTCACCATTATTCGTAGTGTAAATAACTTTTACACCATCGGCTTTAACTACATCATCGCCACCAATAACAATAGAAGAGTTACCTTGAGCTATTGTATTTCCCCCAATGGCAATTGCTTGCTCCCCAATTACTCTTGCACCTTCATTAGCAGTATTACCACCACCAATAGCGATTCCTTGTGGACTGTTAACACTGGTACTAGAATTAGAACCTATTGCAATAGAATATCCACCAGCTGCTGCTGCATTTTGACCGAAACCTACAGCTTTATCACCAGTAACAGAAGCACCATCCCCCAAGCCTACTGCTGTTGCATGCAGTTTTGTAGGCAAAGTATTTGCCGCCATAGAGATGCTAGCATTAGTCATTGCTAATGCAGCCAAGATTGCTGCTACAACAATTTTCTTCTTGCCACTATTATTCTTAGCGAACTCAGATACTACTACGTAGCAGTTTTTTGATTTGCTCCAAACCACTTTAAAAATCTTATTCATACTTTCTCCTATAAACTATAGTAATAGTAATGCTCCCTCGATGTTTTATCATATGGTAAGTCATACGAGAATACTAAAATTTTCAATATTATAAGTATATCAAAACCTTTAATACACTATCAAGCTTTTTTTCATTTTTTTGTTCATAATTCTACATAGCGCACAAATTCAGCATTAATGCGTTTCATAGTGATTCATATCACAAATTTTATATAAAATACGGGCTTATTTTTATACCATAACGAAGAGATAAAATGAATATAAATTCATAATCATTATTTTTAAACTTGTTTTTATAAGATTATATTTTTCCCACCACCTCATCAATTCATCTTACATTACATAACAAAAAGCTATCTCATAGAAATAACAATCTACAAGATAGCTTTATTGCTAGTTTATATAATTAAATAGGGAAAACCAATTAAGTTACATTAAAAGCATATACACTTTGTTCGTATGCTAATTGTATGCGCTTATGTAAGCGTTTCATATATGTACGATATATCGCTTGTGCTTCTTCGACAGATACGATATCAAAATGAATTCCATCCCCCACTGGTAATTGGCTTAACCTAGGTAAATCTGCCGTAATCACAGTACCAATCTTTGTATAGCCACCTGTTGTTTGCCGATCTGCCATGAGCACTATAGGGTTTCCATCAGAAGGAACTTGGATAGAACCAAATACAGCGCCATCGGAGATAATATCTGCACCATCTATATGCTCTATAACAGGGCCATCCAAGCGAAAGCCCATGCGATCACATTGTACAGTCAATGTATATATTTTACTACCAAAGGTCTTAATCCCTTTCTCTGTAAAATACTTTGCTTGATTTCCGAGAACAACACGCAAAGGTTCGTGACACTCACGGCCGCCGCGGTTATATAGGGCGATATTGAATAAGTTATGACCATCATAGAAGTCGCACACATTCACTTCGTCTCTAGTAAATGCATTAATGCCAAACTGATCACCTGTTTGTAACGGTCTCCCCTCAAGGCCACCTATCTTAGCCTTTGTATGAGTGGATACGCTACCATTAATAGCAGGAACATCAATACCGCCTGAGAAAGCAATATACATACGCACGCCACATTGGCTAAAGCTACCAGAAATAATATCTCCTTCGTGACATATAAAAGGTATGTATCGAGGCACGACTATATTATTAATAGTGGGATGCATATCAGCCCCTGTAAAAGCAACAATACATGTACCTTGAACCGTTAGTGTAGGCGGTAGCACGGTGCATTCTAAAGCACCTAAAGGCTCCTTGTTTCCTACTAAAGCCTGCCCCAATAGATAGCTTTCACTATCCATAGGACCCGCTACAGGCATACCATATTGTTGATAGCCGACTCGTCCTGCATCTTGAATCGTTGTATACATCCCTGGTCCATCTACGTGGATTGAAGCTTTCTTAAAACTATTTAAAGCCACGCAAATCACCTACCTCTACTTCATGTACAACAGGAGCATAAGCTGAACCTAAGGATTTGATGCGATAAAATTCAGTATCATCGATGGGCACATAACGAACGTAGTCCCCTGCTCTTAATAATGCAGCTTGTTTTTTAGACATATCATACATAGTCACAGGTGTGCACCCAATGATCTGCCATCCCCCTGGAGAATCTGATGGATATGTGCCAGTCTGTTCTCCTGCAATACCTACAGACCCGGCAGGAATCAAAGTTCTTGGCGAAGACAACCGCGGAGTTGCAATGCGAGGATCCATTCCACCTAAGTAAGTAAAACCAGGAATAAAACCTAACATATAAACCAAATAATCAGTACCACTATGAATGGATACAACCTCAGCTTCACTTATATGATTATGAGAGGCTACAAAGCCTAGATCTGGACCATACTCGCCACCGTATATGGTCGGGATTTCAACAATCGTAACACGTTCATTTGCGCTGTCTGTTACAGATTCTTGTAATATAGGAATAAGAATTCTACAAATATCGGAATACGTATATACCATTGCATCATATTGAACAAGCAATGCACAGTATGTAGGAACTAGTTCAATAATTCCATCTAGCTGTAAGAGTTTAATCTGCTCTATAACTTGTCGGATTTGTCGATTAATCTTTGGATCGATTGCTTGACCAAAATCAATAGAGATAGCGCAATCCCCTACAGGTGAAATTGTAGGTTTCATATGTACCTCCTGCTATAACTAGAAAGGACCATCACATTCAAGACGAACGTAATGGTGCTTTCACAGATAATTAATTAACCTAGTAACTTAGCAATGCCCTTTTAAAGATGTAACACCAATGTAAGATGTTACGAGCACTACAATCCACCCTGTATAATATAAAAAGTTTATTGTGTTTATATGTTCCTACGATTTCAGATTTATGAGTTGCGACAAGCATAACTGCCAATGTAACAGGTAATATTAACCCATTTACAGAACCGGCTAAAATCAATAGAGATGCTGGTTTACCAATAAAAAAATCAGGATACATGTAGAAATAAAGATAAATGCCATAATAGTCAATTTTTCATTTCGTTCTACCACCTTAAACAATGTTTTTAAGAAGGATACTGATGTGTAGGCAGCCCCTACTACAGAGGTCAATGCGGCACAGAAGAACACTATACCGAATAATTTATGCCCGATTTCACCAGCTCCTAAAAGAAAAGCAGAGCCAGCTGGATCCTTAGCATCTAGTACAAATCCCATAGATACCACACCAAGAACAGCTAAGAATAATAATATACGAACTAGCGCATCAACAGACATGCCCATAATCGCTGCACGACGTACATCCTTTAAATGTTCTTGACCTGTAATACCAGCATCAATAAGGCGATGACCACCAGAGAATGTTATATAGCCACCTACGGTCCCTCCAATAAGAGTTATCGTAGCAAGCCACGGATAATTCGTAGGTACTATCGCATGAGTCACTGCTGTCCCTACCGGGGGATTCGTTGAAAATGCTACATAAGCAATGAGGACGAGCATAACCGTACCGAGTACTTTAGCCGTATTATCTAGAACACCACCCATCTTCTTAGATGTAAATAGTAAGATGCCCAAAATACCACTAATAGCCGCTGCTGTTGTTGTGTCGATACCAAATATAATATTGAGGCCCATAGAAGCACCACCAATATTACCGATATTAAAGGCTAATCCACCAAGGGAAATTAAAAATGCCACTATATACCCAAGGCCTGGTAATACCTTATTCGCAATATCTTGACCGCGCATTTGGGATACACCAATAATTGTCCACACATTAAGCTGTGCAATAATAGAGAAAATAACGGATATAACGATAGCAAATGCAAAGTCTGCTTTCAGCTCATTTGTAAACGCTGCTGTTTGCAACATAAAGCCAGGCCCAATAGATGACGTGGCCATTAAGAAAGCTGCCCCTAATAGGACAGAGAAACTCGCTTTACCTGTAATTGGTTTCATAGGAACCTCCAAAATAATAATTAATCTATGTCATACTTATTGCTTAAAGCTCATACTTGCTTTAATACTTATATTCGTATTTTCTGTTAGTATTAATTAAGCATTTATTTTAATGTTCTTAATAGTGTTATCGGTGTTGAAAATTCGCCACCGTTATACCAGCTTTTGATAGCCCTTCCCGAATATACTTTGTGAAAGCTATCGCTTCAGGATTATCTCCATGAACACATATGGAGTCAGCCACAATATCAATGGTCTTCCCCGTATTAGTAACAACCTTCCCCTTTGTAACCATCATGAGAACTCGGTCTAAAGCCTCTTGTGGGTCTTTGATGAAAGCACCTACTTCTGTACGAGGAACCAATGTTCCCTCCTCTGTGTAGCCACGATCGGCAAACACCTCCTGTATAACAGGAATACCTCGTCGCTGTGCCTCTTGAGCAATATAGCTACCGCTCAATACCATAGCCGCAATTTTGGGATTTACTGCTTGTAAACCATCTAAAATTGCATCAGCTATTACAGGCGTAACACAAGCTGTATTGTAAAAGGCACCGTGTAACTTCATATGCTGTAAAATAAGGTCATGGCTATCACAAAAAGCTTGTAGTGCGCCCAGTTGGTATATCATATAGGCTTTTGCCTCCGCAGGATTTACTGCCATCGCACGACGGCCAAATCCCATCAAATCTGGATAACCAGGATGTGCCCCTACGGCTACGCCCTTTTTCTTTACACATGCGGACAGTCGCATCCATAATAAGAGGATCTCCAGCGTGCCAACCACAAGCAATATTAGCACTTGTTACGTGATTTAATACTTCACTATCCATACCTAATGTATAATTACCAAAACTTTCGCCTAAATCACTATTTAAATCTACATAATGAGACATATACTATTACCTCTCCATCTTCATCTATTTTTATAAATTCTATAGAATATCGAATTTAATGATACGATTATACTAAATAAACCTATATCTTAGCAAGGATATTTATCAAATCTACAAAATTATTTTTATAAATACAAAAAAACCACAAGATTAAAATCTTGTGGTTTGTATGTATACTCTTTTTATCTGACCCTACTATATCCCATCATGAGCTCATAAATAGTATTTTGTATATTATCCGATTCTGTTATTTCAGAAACGGCACAAATAAAAATCGGGATGCGCTTGCCAAACGGTATCAGCATTTGTGGTTTTAATGCCCCCAATAGCAACAATGGGAGCCTTACTAAACTGCTTTTGCCCAATATATATAAGAAATGCCTACAGGATTAGCATTGGGTTTTGTTTGTGTAGAAAAAATAGGCCCTACCCCAATATTACCTATAGTAAATGTATCCAATATATCAATTACCTCCTACAAAGCTAACGATTTCTAATCTGTCAGCAGCCGTTAATTTAGTGGTTGTATATGCTTCCTTACTAAGAATCTCTCCATTAAACTCAACTACAAAGTGTTTACCAGAATAGCCTAATTCATCAAGAATCAAATGAAGTTGCTCACCTACAACATACTTTGGCTCTCCATTAACAATCAAATCCATAATGACCTCCCATATGAAAAAGCTTATAAAATATCAATATATTCTTCTTGTAAAGCTTTATTCATACTGCGTACAGCACAAAACTTGCCACACATCGAACAGGTTTCACTATGGTCTTCCTCCGGTGCTCTACTTTCACGAATAGAACGAGCCCGTTCAGGATCAAGGGCACAAGCATATTGTGCCTTCCAATCGAGAACTTGACGTGCCTTAGCCATAGTGTCATCTATATCTCTTGCATTAGGAATACCACGAGCAATATCTGCAGCATGCGCCGCTATTTTGAAAGCCATAATTCCGTCTTTTACATCATCTGCATTTGGTAAGGCTAAATGTTCCGCTGGTGTAACGTAGCATAAGAAGGATGCACCATACATACCCGCTACAGCGCCACCAATAGCAGCCGTAATATGGTCATAGCCTGGAGCAATATCTGTGACGAGCGGTCCCAACACATAGAATGGCGCTCCATCACACAAGGACTCTTGTATCTCCATATTCATTTGTATTTGATGTAAAGGTACATGCCCAGGTCCTTCAATCATAGCTTGTACACCATATTGTTTCGCTCGTTTTGCCAATTCACCAAGCCTTACAAGCTCTTCAATTTGGCACACATCAGTGGCATCCGCCAAGCAACCTGGACGACAAGCATCACCTAAAGACAACGTAACATCATATTCTTTGCAAATCTTTAAGATTTCATCATAGTATTCGTAGAATGGATTTTCATGGCCTGTCATGCTCATCCACGCAAATACCAAACTACCTCCGCGGCTAACAATATTAAGCAACCGTTTATGATTCTTGATTTGATCTATTGTTTTTCTCGTAATACCACTGTGGATAGTAATAAAATCTACACCATCTTGAGCGTGTAATCGGATAGTGTCCAAGAAGTCTTGAGCCGTTAATTCACCTAAATCTTTTTGATGATGAATGACACTATCATAAATAGGCACCGTACCAATCATTACTGGTGATGTCTCGATTAATTTACGTCTAAAAATACGAGTATCACCATGAGTTGAAAGATCCATGATTGACTCTGCTCCAAGTCGAATAGCTCGATTAACCTTTTCAATTTCGCTATCATAATCAGTAACGTCTTTTGATGTACCTAAATTAACATTGACTTTAGTTCTAAGACGCTTACCAATCCCCTCTGGCGAAATGCTAGTATGTTGCTTGTTACAAGGAATAACAACCTTGCCTGAGGCCACTAGGGAACGTAATACCTCTTCATCCATACGTTCTTTTTCCGCGACAACTTTCATTTCCTTCGTAACTACACCAGCCACAGCCGATTCCAATTGTGTCATAAACATTTTTACATCCTCCTATATAAAAGACATATATAGTTAGGTATGCAAAAATGGGTATCGAACAAAATGATCGATACCCATATTAAGTATTAGCGTGCTTCCTACGCGGGCATGATCCCGATCAGGTATAAAGGTCAGGTGCTCGCAGCCCTTTCTCAGCCTATATAATAGGCTCCCTTGCATACTCACTATATAATTATGCTATTAATATTACTACTTTATTCAGATTTGTCAAATGATTATTCCGACACTTTTTACGTCTATTATTTATTTCTCAGCCTTATCTTGGTCTTTGCTATCATCGGAATCTGCTTTTTCAGAGATTACAATATGACCATCCTTAACATCGGCAAGCAAGTGTTTAGCATCGATGTGATCCAAGTAGAAATCAGTTACATTATCGCGGATTTCAGATTCGATAACACGACGTAATGGACGAGCGCCCATAGTTTTGTCATACCCTTGTTCCATCAACAATTCTTTAGCTGCATCTGTTACATCAAGAGTGATATCTTTTTTAGCTAAAGTTTTATTCACTTGATCAAGCATCAAATCTACAATTTTTTTCAAATCTTCTTTGCTCAATTGATTGAACTCGATAACTGCGTTGAAGCGATTCAAGAACTCTGGACGGAAGAATGGAGCGATGCGTTCCATTACATCTACTTTATTTTCATCATCATTGTCATTACCATAACCAAAACCCGCATTGGATGTAGCGATGATAACGGTATTTTTAAAGTTTACTGTGTTACCTTGACCATCTGTTAAGCGACCATCGTCCAATACTTGTAAAAGTAATGTAATAACTTGAGGGTCTGCTTTTTCGATTTCATCGAATAATACGATGGAATAAGGATTACGACGTACGCGTTCAGTCAATGTGTTAGAGTTATCTTCATAACCAACATAACCAGCTGTAGCACCGATTAATTTAGATACGGCTGTGCGATCACTATATTCGGACATATCCAAGCGAATGATTGCATCTTTGTTACCAAACATATCTAGAGCTAATTGTTTAGCTAATTCTGTTTTACCAACGCCAGTAGGACCTACGAATAAGAAGCTACCGATTGGACGGTTGCCTTCGTCAAGCCTGCACGGTTACGACGAATTGCTTTAGATACAGCTTCTACTGCTTTATCTTGACCAATTACATGAGCTTCTAAACGAGATTTCATGTCTTTCAAGCGCTCGATATCGGATGCACCCATTTGAGATACAGGGATACCTGTCATTCTTTCAACGGCTTCTGCTACATCGTTAACCTTAGCCACTACCTTTTGATTTTCTGTATGGTTATCAAGCTCTGCTTGTAACTTTTGAATACGCATTTTTTCATTAATCGCAGATTCATAGTCTTCTTTTTGAGCATATTCCTCTTGTTTTGCTTTGGCATCAGCAATATCTGCTTCCAATGTTTTAATATCTGTTACAGGATGTTGAGATGCCAAGTGAGCTGCTGTTACATCGATTAAATCAATGGCTTTATCAGGCAAGCTACGTTGTGGAATATACTGTACGGAATAATCTACAGCTGCTTTCAACACCGCATCTGGCAATTCAATATTATGATGCGCTTCGTACAATGGACGAATGCCTTGTAAGATTTTGAAAGTATCCTCTGCAGATGGCGCGTTTACCTTTACCTCATTAAAACGACGAGCGAGAGCCGCGTTTTTCATGATTGTATTACGGTATTCATCTTGTGTTGTAGCACCAATTACAGTCATTTCACCACGAGACAAGGCAGGTTTTAAGATATCTGCCAAGCCTTTGGAGCCTTGACCATCACCGGTAGAACCAGCACCCAAAATTTGGTGGATTTCGTCGAAGAACAAAATAATATTGCCAGCGGCTTTTACCTCTTTAATAAGGTTTTGAATATTTTCTTCGAAAGAACCACGGTATTGAGTACCAGCTTCCAATCCGGAAATATCGATGGAAATGATCTCTTTATTTTTAATAGCTGCTGGAACATCACCATTTACAATAGCTTGTGCCAAGCCTTCTACTACTGCAGTTTTACCAACACCAGCATCACCTACAAGTACAGGATTATTTTTAGTACGACGTGCTAAGATTTCTGCTGTTTCTTGGATTTCTTTGTTACGACCAATGACAGGATCAAGTTTACCATCACGAGCTTGTTGAGTTAAGTTTGTCCCCAAACGAGCAAGGATTCCATCTTGTTTAATTTTACCTTGTTGCGCAGCTTGAGCAGCTTGCATTTCTTCATTAGATGGTAAGCGACCAGTTTGACGATAAAACGCAAACTCTTCTGGAGTTACTTCACGACCATTAATCTTATAACTACGTCGTTCCGTGGAATAACCACCCATATTACCCATCAATTGATTAAACAAATCATTCATGCTAGAAAATTCATTACCAAAGTTATTAAAGTTGTTGTTCATATATATTACCCCCTCATACATCATAGAGTTTAACTATTTGACTAATACTATTTTTACTGGGTTTATTTACCCTACGACATTATAATAACCCTCAAAAGTCAAAAAGTCAATATATCAAAGTGTAATTTTTTTGACTTTTTATTTTTGACTAATTTGATTTATATGGAATAAACACAGATAAATATTAGCTTTATAGCGGGTAATTAATTTTTGAACTTTTAAGTTTTTTTATGTAAAAACAAAAAGACCATTCGATGAATGGTCTTTTATTAATAATATTACTTTGATTTTTTTATATTCTGATCTAAATCCATCACGAAGTACAGCATAACGTAACAAATTTCTTATAAAGGATTGTACATTAGGATTTCGCCACTCTAACAAACGAGACCTATCTAGGCAACCTAAATGTATTCTATCATTTTTTACTAATTCAGGAGCTCTTTTTGAACATAAGCAAGTAATTCTTTTTTTAGGTAACGCTCCATCTCGCCCTCTTGTTATAGCACCATTGTGTGTAATTTCAATCATATTAGTATCGCTATCAAACTGACAAAATTTATCCAAATTCAACTGTAATGAATGATGTCTAGTCTCTTTATTTGTTATAGATATATTCAATTGAGTTCTACCGATGCTATTGCCCCAATGGGGATCATTTTCAGTATGTGCGGTAGCACATATACTAATCCCCAAAACCTGATCTTTCCCTTCATAATCCTGGGCGATAAATAAACGTGTCCAATTTTGATAAGACCCTCCTCCTCTGTTTCCAAAAAAAGTGAAGCCTCTAAAGCAATCTTCCATTACACCTATTTTTTTCTAAAATCTTCGGAGATGAAATCTTCTTTAATAATAGTAAATTTAAAAAAATTAAGGTAAAACTCATAATTTTCTTCAGGACTATCCTCCCCGATATATCCCATATTCAAAAAAATTTATTTTTGCAACCTTTTTGATTTGATATCCTCAAACGTATATGGTTTATCTTTGTTTGCCTTAATAAACTTCACTTTAGATTTTTAAAAAGCTCTTGATAAGTCGGAATTTTTATTGACTTCTTTATATCTACCATTCTTAAATTGATAAACCACAGCATTGATACCATTAATAAGCATGATATATTCAGCATCTAATACATCCCTATATCTTATCGCTTGATCTAATACCATATTACATTCAACATCAATATGAGAAGCTTTACACTCTATTACCAATAAAACTTCTTCTTGGTTATCATCACGATAAACGACGATATCTGCTCTACCTCGTAAACCGTTCTTCACATGGCACATAGGTTCTTCTACACGAATTCGTTCAATCGGTATACCAAGTTTCTTTTGTAAAAAAATATAATTGTTTTTTTGTCGAACTTCTTCCTCCGGAGTTTTCTGAACCAAAAAGTAACGAATAGGATCAAAATAACACTTCTCATCTTGTTGATGTTCATGTAATTTTATTGAATTAAAAATACATTCTACATTCTCCATTTAATTTACTCCTTACAACACCCGCATAAATTCATCTATTTTTTTCATTTTTTTAACATTATATCATACATAAATATTAGTTGTCTTATAAAGGGACACTACAATTAAAAGAAAAAGGTTCCGTATTTCAGTTGAGGCTTATCGACCATCAACTTCCTACGGAACCTTTTTTTCCTTTACGACATCGGATAACACTACAAGAATGTTATAACGAAATCATCATTTTAATTACTATATTTAGTTATTAACCTTTAGTTGCTAGTAAACTATTAACCATAGCTTTCAACGATTCGATTTCAGCTTGTTGTTTATCCAATACTTCCTTCTGTCTACTATTCTCTTGTTTCAAAGAGGTCATTTCATCTTGCATCACATAAATGGAGCTGATTGGACCACCTTTGTAGCGTTCTGGTACAGCTTTTTTAGCATCGCTGTTACCAAACTTATGAGTATAACCGGCATTGATCATATTATGACGTCCACCTACGGAAACACCCACGTTGAACATTGTATCTTCATTAGTATAATGAGCAAGACCTAATGCTGCTGCACTCTTACCACGGTAGTTACCATATCCAGCCATAACTTGAGTTGGTTCCAATGGATCATATTGAATTGGTTTCAACGCTGACATAGCCGCCGCATGAGCGCCTACTTGTTGTGTTTCGGATTCAACATTAGCAATTGCATTAGCAAGCTGAGCATTAGATTTTTTCAATTGACCAAGGTTAACCGCATCTGTATCTGCTGTACCAGCTGCAACACCCTTGATTTGATTGTTGCCATTATTCAAGCCTTCAGTAGTTAAAGACACTGTACCAGCATTTGGATTTTGCGGATTAGCAGGTGTGATAGTCACGCCAGAACCATTTACAACAGAAGTATTTCCTGCTGCATCTTTGCTTTTAATAATGTCACCTTTCATAACAGTAGATGCACCATTATCGTCCTTCACTTCCACACTAGACAAACCATTCAAATCTTTAGCTAATTGTACTTGTAACTTACCGTCTTTTGCATTAACACCGATATTGTTATCGGACAATTTTGCTGCATCAGCACCACCAACGATTTCAAGTTTTTCATTCAAGGTCTTATCGATAACTGTATTCCCATTATCACCAGCGAAATGTAAACCATCATTCATAGTCGCTACGGTTTCTTTTACAGGATTGCCTGCTGCGTCTTTCGTTTCATAAACGATACGATCTTTACCAGCACCAGTACCTGTCAATCCGTCAGCACCTTTAGCCGCTGTGATAGATGCATTCGCACCATCTTTACCGCGTACGCCCATAGTGCCGTCAGCACCGTTCAATACAACGCCCGGTTTATCATTTGCCACATCACCTACGGATACACTTTCAAGGCCTGTCATATTTTTATTCAAGGAATACGTGAAAGTAGTACCTGTTTGGTCAATAGTGAGGTTATCACCGGCACGGAATTCTACTTCCGTTTTATCGCCAACTTTAGTTGCTGTATTATTGCCTGTCGCTTGGCCTGTGCCTATAGCACTGCTCTTTGCCATCCAGCCGAAGTCTGCTACCTTATCTTCTACGGCCATTACACGAGTATCTACCGCTTGGATTTGGTCTTCTGTCGCTGCTTGACCGCTCACAGGAGCCTGTCCGCGAGTCCAAGTCTTATTAGATAAACCGTTCACAGTCCCTTTATTGTCCTTGTTAACCGTTACATCGCCCGCTTTAAGATCTTTGCCTTCTACAGTGCCTTCGGATGTAATATTACCTTTAGCCTTGATGCTACCATCAGTTCCATCAAGAACAATATTACCATTACCCAAATCAACTTTATCAGCCAATTTGATATCGTAATTCGTATGACCATCAGCAGGATCTACAGTTTTTTCTAGCACCAAATTCGGAGTTTCTGTATCTTTCTTATTAACAGATACTGTCGTTTTAGATGCTGCAGCCGCTTTCTTCACATCACCAATGTTCGCCGCATTAGTATCAACATCACCGCCGCTCGCTACATTGGAGATGACTTTACCACCATTGTTTAAGCCTTTATCGGTAAGAGATATTTCATTCGCACCTGGATTAATGGTCATGCCTTTAGGACCGTATTGAGTTGTATTCGTACCGTCTGTCACAGTCGTGCCTGCACCACTGATTGTGGATACTGCATTACCGTTTTTGAATTGAGCGCTAGTCAAGTCATTCAATTCTTTAGACAATTGTACATGCAACTTACCGTCTTTCGCATTAACACCGATATTGTTATCGGACAATTTCGCTGCGTCAGCACCACCAACAATTTCGAGTTTTTCATTCAATGTCTTATCGATAACTGTATTTCCATTATCGCCAGCGAAATGTAAGCCATCATTCATTGTGGCTACAGTTTCTTTAACAGGATTGCCGTTAGCGTCTTTCGTTTCATAAACGATACGATCTTTACCAGTACCTGTACCTATCAATCCGTCAGCACCTTTAGCCGCTGTAATAGATGCATTCGCACCATCTTTACCGCGTACGCCCATAGTGCCGTCAGCACCGTTCAATACAACGCCCGGCTTATCATTTGCTACATCCCCTACGGACACACTTTCAAGACCTGTCATATTTTTATTCAAAGAATACGTGAAAGTAGTGCCTGTTTGATCAATAGTGAGGTTGTCACCGGCACGGAATTCTACTTCCGTTTTATCACCGACCTTAGTCGCTGCGTTATTGCCTGTTGCTTGACCTGTGCCTATAGCACTGCTCTTCGCCATCCAGCCGAAGTCCGCTACTTTATCTTCTACGGCCATCACACGAGTATCTACCGCTTGAATTTGGTCTTCTGTCGCTGCTTGACCGCTCACAGGAGCCTGTCCACGAGTCCAAGTCTTATTGGATAAACCGTTCACAGTACCTTTATTGTCCTTGTTAACCGTTACATCGCCCGCTTTAAGATCTTTGCCTTCTACAGTACCTTCGGATGTAATATTACCTTTAGCCTTGATGCTACCATCAGTTCCATCAAGAACAATATTACCATTACCTAAGTTAACTTTATTTGCCAACTTAATATCGTAATTCGTATGACCATCAGCAGGATCTACGGTTGCTTCTAGTACCAAATTCGGAGTTTCTGTATCTTTCTTATTAACAGATACTGTCGTTTTGGATGCTGCAGTCGCTTTCTTCACATCGCCGATGTTCGCCGCATTAGTATCAACATTACCGCCGCTCGCTACATTGGAGATGACTTTGCCACCATTGTTTAAGCCTTTATCGGTAAGAGATATTTCATTCGCACCTGGATTAATAGTAATGCCTTTAGGACCGTATTGAGTCGTATTCGTACCGTCTGTCACAGTCGTGCCTGCACTACTGATTGTAGATACTGCATTGCCGTTTTTGAATTGAGCGCTAGTCAAGTTATTCAATTCTTTAGACAATTGTACATACAACTTACCGTCTTTCGCATTGACACCAATATTGTTATCGGACAATTTCGCTGCATCAGCACCGCCAACAACTTCTAGCTTCTGATTCAATGTCTTATTAATAACTTCAGGATTATTATCGCCACCAAATTGCAAACCGTCTTTTAATGTTGCTACCTGTTCTTCAGTGCCAGCTGCATTAGTATAAACAATGCGATCCGCTTGGTCTGTTTCACCTACATGAGCATCACCTTTTCCAGTCTTAATAGTTGCCTTTGCACCATCCGGATTTGTAAGACCTAAACTAGTCATATCAGAGATCTCTTTATTTAAGGAGAATATAATATCTCTACCAGTTTGATTTACATTTAGGTTATTACCTGCTTTAAAAGTCACTGTATCAGAACCTGTTACAGTACTTGTGGAGTCACCAGAATGAGTTCCGCCATCAGCAGCAGTAGCGACATTCCATGTTGCCAAGGTCTTAACCTTCTGTTCGCCTTCCGGTGTAAGATTATCTAGCTTATTCGTTGCAGCGTTATTGATCTTAGCCTTTGTATCATCATTAATATCAACAGTTACTACCCCATCTGCAGCAGTTGTAGCAGTCGTCATAGTACCATTTTTAAAGTTCAAACCTTTCTTTAATGTAACGGTCTTATCTGTACCATCATTATCCTTATAAGTCAGGATAGTAGATTCTGCTATCTTAGTTGGATCGATACCAATTTTGTAAGTTGCTGTATCTTTGTCCGCACTAAGCTCAGGTGTCACAGTAATCGGGCCATTAGGATCTGCTGCTGCCATTGTAACTGCTTTAACAGCCTCTTGTTTAACTGCTTTTTCTGTCACGGTTACTGTTACATCATCACCAGCTGCAGAAGTCGTTACAAGGCCTGCACCTTTTACATTAAACTTAACATCACCTGTACTTAAGGATTTCTGTTGTATTACCTGTATCTCCACCTAAGGAAATCTTACGAGCCAAGGCTGCCGTATTAGTTGCAATGTTCTGCGTATTGGTTGCAATATTACCTTTATTTGTGGCAATTTCTGTAGCATTTTTCGTGATATTGTCCGCATTCTTCGCAATATTATCCTTGTTCTTATCGATATTAGCCTTATTCGTAGCAATATCATCTTTATTTGTTGCTACTTGTGTATCAACGGCTTTCAATTGATCTTCTGTTGCCGCACGACCACTAACAGGAGTAGTAGTACCAGGTGTCCAGGACGTATTAGTAAGCCCTTCTACCGCAGGTGTTGTCACCTTTGTCGTAGCTGTTACAGTATTAAAGTTTACATCATTTTTAGTCGCTACAGTAAATGTCTTGCCATTTTGAGTAATAGCGATATTAGAGCCATCATTAAATGTAACGGTATCTCCACCTGTTACTGTTTCAGCATTACTGTTATTAGCCTTTACATTCCATGCGGACAAGCTCTTAACCTTTTGTTCACCATCTGGAGTAAGGTTGTCTAACTTATTCGTTGCAGCGTTATTGATTTTAGTCTTTGTATCATCATTGATATCAACCGTTACGACCCCATCTGCACCAGTTGTAGTAGCCGTCATAGTACCGTTTTTAAAGTTCAAACCTTTCTTTAATGTAACGGTCTTATCTGCACCATCATTATCCTTATAGGTCAACTTAGTAGTCTCTGCTACTTTAGTTGGATCAATGCCAACTTTGTAAGTTGCCGTATCTTTATCTGCGCTAAGCTGAGGTGTCACAGTAATCGCACCATTAGGATCCGCCGCTGTCATTGTAACCGCTTTAACAGCTTCTTGTTTAACTGCTTTTTCAGACACAGTTACGGTTACATCTTTACCAGATGCAGTAGTTTTAGCAAGACCAGCACCTTTAATATTTAAAGTACTATTAGCAAGATTAACATCACCTGTACCGGTATCTCCAGCTACTTTCAAATTCACACTCTTTAACTGTGCCACATTTACAGCATCTGTATCAGCTGTACCAGCAGCCACACCTGTAATTTGACGTGTATTCGTCTCATTACCTACAGAAAAGGCACCTAAAGTAGATGTCAATGCTTTACCGGATAAAGCACCATATTTATCGGTTCTAGAGTCGTTTACATTATAGCCTGCTACACCACTAGCTGTGCTCGCTTTAGACTGTGAACCTACAGCTACACCATTCGCTACAGTAACAGTTGCACCAGTACCTAAAGCAGCCCCTTTAGTAGCAGCAGTTGTTGTAGATGCATCCGGACCTATAGCCATAGAATCAGTCGCTTCTGCACCTTTATTAGATTTATTCCCAACCAAATCAGATTTAATAGAAATATATTTAGATAAAGTCTTCTCAGCTATTGCATATAACTGAGAGCCATTCACCGCATCTGTAGAAGTTGCACTGACAATACCAGGAGCTACATTTTTAAGCTGACGTTCATAACCAGGAGCACCAAAGGATACAACGTCACCAGGCAACACATTTTCACCACCGGCCCAGTTAACCGTATCTCCATTACTCATAGTATAGCTTGTTTGTGCCACACCCGCTGCATCAGTATTAGCACCACCACCGATTGCAATGGAGTTATCCCGATTAGCTTTTGCACCGGCACCAATAGCGATAGCGTTAACTACATTACCAGCCTTACCATCTAGGCGAGTAGCGGAATCCGCCCCCATGCCAAGAGAAAGACCCAAGTCACCAGCTTTAGTTTTCATCCCAATGGCAGTCCCTGCATGACTAGCTGTAGCGGTGATATATTGAGGCAATTGGATATTCGCCAAATCAATAGATGCCTGTCTCAATGTCCCCGTTTTAGCTTGTCCAGTGTTAATATCTGTATAAGTTACAGTTCTAGCAAATGCAACCTCTACGTCATCACCACCTACTACAATAGAGGAATCCCCACTAGCTACAGTATTACCGCCGATAGCAATAGATTGAGAACCCGTCGCTTTAGCACCACTATCATCAGAAGCTCCACCAATAGCAATTGCCTGATCTTCTGTTGCTCGAGAATGTCCACCGATAGAAACACTATTATTACCACTAGCAATAATCCCAGAGCCAATACCAATTGCCCTATACCCATCAACTGAAGAAGTTCTAAATTGACTGCTTGTCCCTATAACTATACTAGACATATTACTTGTAGTTGCATACTGACCGATTTTAATAGAGCCTTTATCTGTTAGCTCCGATGGTAAAGTCGCCCCCATAACATGAGCTGCACCACCAGTTACCGCCAACACAGCAAAAACACTAGTCAATACAGCCTTTTTAGCACTATAATTATTTGCTATCTCAGACACAACTACATAACACTCTTTGCTTTTACTCCAAATCACCTTGAAAATCTTATTCATGAAACACTCCTATTACAACTATAACCTAGATATCCATTTATAAAACCTCATACATACATATGAAAGCTTATAATTAGCCATAATATTTATAATTATATAAAATCATCAATATAACAATCAAGGTAAATTCATTTTTCATTCATGCTTTATCATCATACAAAAAAATCCAGTGTTTATAGTATTATTTTTAATTCTATTTTTAGACTTTTGCCATCTTATAAGTACATTTTTTTACTCATTCATATATTAGTTTATGAAATTTTTATTCATTTTTTTAATGCAGGTTTATCTTTTTTTACATTTTTATGTGTAACTATGCTAAAAACGCAAACAAAAAAACGGATAGCTCATTACGAGCTATCCGTTTATTTCTTTGGTGATCCAGGAGGGATTCGAACCCCCGACCCACGGCTTAGAAGGCCGTTGCTCTATCCAACTGAGCTACTGAACCATGTGGATTCCCTATATAATTATCTATTATAGTATAAATTATGTACTATGTATCGTCAACTACACCCTATCTTAGTATACCCTAAAAAAGGCAAAAAAAAATGGAGCGGGTGAAGGGAATCGAACCCTCGCGACCAGCTTGGAAGGCTGGGGCTCTACCATTGAGCTACACCCGCAAATAAAAAATGGTCGGAGCAGCAGGATTCGAACCTGCGACCCCCTGGTCCCAAGCCAGGTGCGCTACCAAACTGCGCTATGCCCCGTCATTAATTACTTTGCTATTATAGCAAACCCGGTAGTTGATGTCAACCACTACTCTTGCTGAGTTCTTACTCTCTTGAGTATCGCTCTGCAACGAAAATTATTATATCATTGATAGAAACTAGTGACAAGTACTTTTTTACAACTTCATTAATTTTTTACTGATACATTAATACATTCTTTAATATATATCTATCCTTACTTCTATTATCCTATACGCCTACGCCTCTATATCATTTTAATCTATAGATTATTCGCCCTAATAGTATAAAGCCAATCATATACTTAATCAATCATATAAAAACATGCACCCCTTTCGAGGTGCATGTTGTATTGTTCTATGGTTATATAAGATTATAAAATGCTAGTAAAGCAAATAAATTAACCTTCGTAGCTACCATCTTCTATTGCTTGAGGATTTTTAGCAATACCTTGTTTTACAGCAACTTCAGCAACTGCTTTAGCAACAGCTGGAGCTACGCGAGGATCGAATACGGATGGCATTACGTTTTCTTCGTTCAATTCACTATCAGGAATCAAGTGAGCCAAAGCGTCAGCAGCAGCTAATTTCATTTCGTCAGTGATTTGAGACGCACGAACGTCGATAGCACCGCGGAATACACCTGGGAATACTGCTACGTTGTTGATTTGGTTAGGAGCATCGGAACGACCTGTACCAGCAACACGGATACCAGCAGCTTTCATATCAGCATATGTTGCTTCTGGATTAGGGTTAGCCATTGCAAATACAATTGCATCATCAGCTAAGCTTTCCAAAATTTCTTTTGTGAAAGCACCCGCTGCAGATACACCAAGAAGAATATCAGCACCTTTAGCATTTTCAGCCAAATCACCATGTTTTTCTTCAAGTTTAAGTAAATCGATTAATTCAGCTTGTAAAGAGTCAAGACGTTTGTAGTCTTTATGCAATACGCCAGAGGATACCAATAATGTAATATCACGAGCACCTGCAAGGTATAATAAGCGAGCAATATTAGCACCTGCCGCACCAGCACCGTTTACAACGATTTTAGCAGTAGCTAAATCCTTTTTAACCAAACGAAGAGCGCCTTTTACACCTGCTAAGCATGCGATAGCAGTACCGTGTTGGTCATCGTGGAATACAGGGATTTCTAACTCTGCTTTCAAACGATTTTCAACTTCATAGCATTTAGGAGAGGAAATATCTTCCAAATTAATACCAGCAAAGTTTTTTTGCAACAATTTTACTGTATTGATCAATGTATCAGCATCTTTTGTATCTACAACCAATGGAATGCAGTCTACATCACCGAATTTTTTGAACAATAAGGATTTACCTTCCATTACAGGCAATGCTGCTGCAGCGCCAATATCACCAAGGCCAAGTACACGAGTACCGTCAGATACAACGGCAACCATGTTGGAACGGCAAGTTAATTCGAAGGATTCTGCTTCATTATCTTTAATACGCAAACATGGTTCTGCTACACCTGGTGTGTAAGCTACAGATAAATCATGAGCGTCTTTTAATTCATATTTAGTTCCTACAGTAAGGAAACCTTTTAATTCACGTTTTTTTTGTACAGCTAATTCACGTACGTCCATAACAATTCTCCTTTGTGGATACACTCGGACTCTTTAGAGTCGGTAATTTATACCTTTAACTAATTGTATTATACAAAAATGCTAAATCATAATTCAAGTTTTTTTCGATATAGTTTTTTTCGATTTTTTAAAAACAACTATCATTAAGCTCCCATAATAATAAAGATTAAGCTCCAGTAGTAATAAAGTAAATTATAAAAAAAGTAGATAAACCATATAAGGCTTATCTACTTCAAATCTATCTTCGTATTATACGATAAAAGCTATAACAACAATGTTATAAAAGCTGTCTTTAAGCTTTTACAGATGGCAAATTGCGTCCATAGAAGATTTCCATCATTTCTTGTTTTAATTGATGTTTAATTTGCTTGATTTCACGATCGCTCAACTCTGACTCAGTAATGCCAAAAAAAGATAATTATCTAAATCAAATTCTTTTTAACATCATCTTAGTATGGAAAATATTTTCTTGATATACATTTACATCAATCATGTTGTACATATTGCGAGTTTTTGCACTGATGTAATTTGAATAGAATTGATACGATGATCAATATAAATTTTCTTACCAGACACGTCCCGAGTAAAGCCACGTACATGATAATCCAAGGTAAGAATATCAGAGTCAAAACTTTGAATTAAGTAATTAAGTGCATTTAACGGAGAGATTTGTCCACATGTAGACACTTCAATGTCGGCACGGAATGTACTAATCCCTTTGTGCGGATGGCTTTCAGGATACGTATGTACAGTAAGATGCGATTTATCTAAATGCATAACTACATCTTCTTTTTCAATTTCCTCTTCAGAAATTAAAATCGTAACAGAAGCACCTTGTGGATCATAATCTTGTTTCGCTACATTAAGGATATTGGCGCCGATGATATGGCTAACTTCCGTCAAAATAGCCGTTAAACGATCCGCATTGTATACTTCATCAATGTACTGAATGTATTGTTTTTTCTCTTCTTCCGTACGAGTATAACAAATATCATAAATATTAAAACTCAATGTTTTCGTGAGATTGTTAAAACCATATAACTTCATTTTAGGCTTTGCTTTAACTGGTGTATCCATGATATGTCATAACCCTTTCCATGCATAGACTTACTATTCCTTTTGAAAGTTTCAAAACCGAAGCTTTCACCATATAACTAAACAATATCTTGTTTATACACAAACTCTACATCAAACTGTCCATTATCGTAGGTAACGATGGCAAAGGTACCACCGGAGCGATCACGAGCCAAAGAAATACTACCAGGATTTACAAATACCGCATCACGGGCACGAACCTCCCCATGATGATGGCTATGACCGGACACGATGAGTCGCGCACCCATGTCAGTTCCTAACTCAATCAGTTTTTGTATTCGATTATAATATGATACCTCATGACCATGTGTCATGTAAATATAGGTGTCTTCAAGAGGAATTAATTGCTCTCGTGGTTCAAGCGGTTGCACACGGTCGTTGTTCCCACGCACAGCATATACAGGAATATCCGTATGTTTCTGCATATAACGTGCGTCATCTCCAAAATCGCCAGCGTGAAGCCACATATCGATGTCTTGATCAGCGGTAGCAGCCAAGACGAGGTCGATATCCTCTAGATACCCATGAGTGTCACTTAAAATGCCAATTCGTTTCATTGTATTTAATCTCTAATGCCAGTATATTATATATTTATATGAACTATACCATATAGTTCGAAAATATCAAAGTTTGTTAATTAATTCACGTAGTGCACGGCCACGATGACTAATCGTTTCCTTCTCTTCTATACTTAACTCTGCCATCGTCTTTTTAAACTCAGGCACATAGAAGTACGGATCATAGCCAAAGCCATTCTCCCCTTTTGGCTCATCTTGAACGAGTCCATCACAATACCCTTCCGCAGTAACTTCTCGGCCATCAGGATATACAAGCGCTAAAGCGCATACATAATAACCTGTACGGTTACTTTTCCCTTGTAGTTCACGAATTAACTTCTCGTTGTTTGCATTGTCATCACCATGACGACCTGCATAACGCGCAGAATATACACCTGGTGCACCATTGAGAACATCAACCGTAATGCCAGAGTCATCAGCAAGACATGGGCGATTCGTAGCCTTCGCATAGTAGCGAGCCTTCAACAGAGCATTTTCCATAAAGGTTGTACCAGTTTCCTCAGGCTCCTCAATGGAAATCACAGCTTTTACAGGTACACAATCAATAGATAAATGGGAGAAGGCCTCGGAAAACTCACGAATCTTTCCTTTATTGCCTGTAGCAAGCACAATTTGTTCCATTTTATACCTCCGGAGCTGTAGGATACTCTTTACCTACTTTATCTGCTGTCGCACCAAGGACTTCACGTTGTTTAGCCATGAGCTCATCTGTAGCAGCCTCTGCTAAATCAAGTAAAGCGTTGAGCTCATCACGATTAAATGTACCGTGTTCACCTGTACCTTGTACTTCAACCATATTACCAGAACCAGTACGGACTACATTCATATCTACAATGGCAGCACTATCCTCTTCGTAACAAAGGTCCGTAATAGGACCATCTGGGCCAATGCCTACGGAGATGGCTGCACAGAAGTCAATAATTGGAAATTTTCCAGTTCCGCCAAAAGTGAAGTCCACCGCATCAACGAGAGCTACAAAGGCACCTGTAATCGAGGCTGTTCGTGTACCGCCATCCGCTTGAATCACATCACAGTCGATAGTGATAGAACGCTCTCCTAATGCTTCAAGGTCCACAACAGCACGCAATGCACGACCGATAAGACGTTGAATTTCTACAGTCCGTCCTGTTTGTTTTCCTTTTGCAGCCTCACGGCTCACGCGAGTTTGTGTTGAACGTGGCAATAATGAGTATTCCGCAGTTACCCATCCTTGCCCAGAACCTTTTAGCCAGCGTGGCACAGAATCTTCAACAGTAGCTGTACAGATAACCTTGGTCTTACCACACTCAATAAGTACAGAACCTTCTGCATACTCTGTAAAATTCCGTGTTATTTTAATAGGTCGCAATTGACCCGCTGTTCTATTATCACTGCGCATAGGAACCTCACCATTCTAAAACTAAATATTAGAACGCCCCTTACACAAAGGGGCGTTATTTCTTATATTATATCATAATTTTTCTATTTTTCAGCATTACGAATCATATTATAATTTACGATTCTAACATAATAACTCGCATTATCTACGGAGATTAACATTATAGTTCATATTGTCCGTCACCGAGTGGATCTACCACAACGTAACGACTAGCTCCCCCTTCTGCTTTAGCTCGTTTTGCTTCTGCAATAGCATCTTGACGCGTCCCTTCATCTGCTTGCCAAGGGATAAACATCGCATATACACTTTGCGGCCCATACGGGCCGTATTGTCCTCGTGAAAGCACGCTATGCCAGCCTACCTTGTCTTTGTACATGCGCACCCTTTCAAGGCGCTCCTCTTGTACGCCCGTTTCATCGTAATACACATTGTAACGATTTGACCAAATATCACCTACACCAGCACGTTCTTCTTCTGCTATACGATATCGATTAGCCCATTGTACCTTCCACTTAGCGATAAGCTCATCTATATAATTTGTTACACTTTGACTTTGCTTATATTTAACAGGGTCAAAGGCAGGTTCTACGACCTTACTGTAATCAAGGCCTGCCATGGATAAAATGATACCTGTATTCACGTATGGTAATGCTTCCTGTACGGAATAGCCTCCTTCTAAGACTGCTATATCTGCTTGTAATAAATCGACTAGCTCTGCATAGCCCTTTGCAGTTACCTGCATATTAGCCAACGGATCACTAAAGTGATTATCTTGTCCTGCCGAGTTAATGACAATATCTGGATCAAAATCTTCAAGGATAGGCAATACAAGCTCACGCATGACCTTCATCAAGCCTTCGTCACCCGTACCAGGCGGTAGTGGAATATCGATGTTACCACCGATGGCCTGAGGTCCACCAAATTCATCCATAAAGCCTGTGCCAGGATATAAAGTACGTCCATCTTGATGGAAGCTAATATACAACGTATCAGGATCATGATAAAACACATCTTGAGAACCATCACCGTGATGTACATCGGTATCTACTACGGCAACGCGTTTGATTCCATAGGTTTGACGTATGTGTTGAATCATAACGGCTTCAATATTAATCGTACAGAAGCCACGAATACCATGAACCATAGCCATCGCATGGTGACCTGGTGGTCTTACCAATGCAAAGGCGCGATCTACTTCACCGCGCATGACCGCATCAGCTGCCGCAATAGCACCTCCAGCAGATACTCGATGAGCTTCAGTCACCCAAGACTCTAAATCTGGAGCACCAACATGAACCCGCTCTATTGTATCCCAATCAGCTACTATTGGATTATATTCTCTAATATTCGGTATATCTAACAAACCTTCTTCTACAATTTGATCACGCGTATAGAGTAAACGCTCTTGTCGTTCAGGATGTGTTTCAGAAATTTTCCAATCAAACGCAGGGAAAAAGACAAGACCTAAACTGTGATGATATTTAGCCTTATCAATAGTAGAATTCACGTCGTCATTCAGTTTCGTGTTCGTATCCTTTTCTATAAGGCCATGACGCTCTCGATAGGATAGTCCTTTATTCCACATAGTGTTTCACCCCCGCCGCTAGTTGTACTTTCACCGTAATTAAACGCTCCATAGATTGCCAGCCCTCTACCACAGGGAAATCTTCAATGCTAATAACCTCGATTTCTTGCGCCGTATCTAAACCTAAACGTAAAGCCTCTTCACTGAGAACCTCTTTAGCTCGTTCTACAACTTGTTCCGCTCGTTTTAAAGTACAATTTTGCTGTTTAATACCTAATTCAGGAATAACAAGCAAACGACGTTTTGTATCTACATGGACAGTGAGTTCGATGGTAGATAGGGCTAGCGCAGCACCAATAGCATTCGCTACGGCTGCATTTTCTGGAATCGTAATAGGTAAATCCATATATTCTCCAATGCTCGCTCCGAGACTTGGCGCCGTGCCTCCTACTACAACAATATGTTCAGGCACAAATATATCAGGATTTACAATATCTGCCACCACATAAATAGGGCGTTTATTCTCAACCGTTATAACCTCATCTACGCCACGTTGAATCGTTTCCAACGCATTTTGTAGGATTAGTCTTGCTACATCAGAGGAGGTCTTAATAAGAGTTAGTTGATTATTTAAGGTATTTACATTATTAGATTGCAACGTAGCCTGGATAGCATCTGCTAAATCTTGTAAAGCTCGTGATGCTAGATTAAAGTCGCCATAGTTCGCGTGACCGAGCACGATAAGTGCATCCCCCAAGGTAGGTTCTATACCCCCTAGAGCTACCGATGGTCCCACTCGTTCAGGACCTACGGTAAGATTACCATTTTTAAAGCGAACTACAGATTCCCCACCAATGCCGACAGAGGTAACGGCAAAGGATCGCACTGCACTTGGATACTCACGAATAGATACACCATTTTTTGTCATCAATGGTCTACCATGCTTCCAAAGGGATATATCCGTTGTAGTCCCCCCAATATCTAGAGCCACTGTATGCTGATTACCTATAACACCGAGAGCAGATAGTCCAAGAACTGTTGCGGCAGGGCCTGTAAAGGCGGTCTCTACTGGGCGACTCACCATGTGTTCTATTGGAAGAGAGCCTCCATCTGCTTTTAAAATGTGAAGTGGGGCCACTATATTCCGTGCACTGAGAGCATCTTCAACATTTTTCTTAAACACCGTAAATACTGGTGTTACAGCGCTATTAAAATAAGCGCTAATAGTACGCCGAGGGAAATTTAAAGAACCACTTAATAAACTACCATTAGAAATTACATGATATGTGTTTTTCAATTCTTCTGTAATAGATAGTTCTTCTTGAGGATTCCGCACCCCAAATTTAGCGGACACAGCAGCCAAATCAGTACCACTACGTGCTTGAACCATGTTGGCTATACCACGTACAGCATCAGCAGGGGTATGCTCTACAACGATACCTCTATGATCTGTATAACCTTGAAGGTATATAGGTTTCACAGGGAATATATCATCTACATTACGGCCTGGACCTGTAACCACATAGAGATCTACTACTTGCTCCTTCTCTTCTACGATGGTATTCGTCACCACGGTAGTAGATAAGGTTACTTGTTCAATATTTGATGTATCATAACCCTCCAAAACCGCATCTAAGGCCTCACCTATACCATTCATTAGATTATCCTTTGTAGTCCGCCTCTTGGCAGTTGCCACTACACGATGGCCATCAATGATAACAGCATCGGTAAAGTACCACCTACGTCTAACCCTAGTAACATATAACCTCCTTATTAGTATTAATAAAGAATCTATACAAACTCAAAACAGAGTAAAGAAAACTCAATTTAAGCTAGCATATAATCTCTATTTGAACTAATATGCAATTCCTATTCAACCCTGCGTATAGTTCGTATTCAATCTCATTATATATAAAAAAGCTGTACCCATCTCTATGTGATGAGTACAGCCTTCTGTTATTTACCAGATACAGATGCGTAATTTTTGATGATAACAATCGGAGTCATTTGGCTATCATTACCAAAAGGATTATCAATCAACAATTGTGCAATTTTTTTTGCGTCAATGCCACGACTTGTGCCTAAAATAGCAGACCGTTTCAAGTCATTAACGTCAGCTACAACGGCACCATAACAACCAGTGCGAGATACAATTTTCTCAGCCACTTTATCGGGATCTTTTGGACCAAATACAATGTGCTTATCAAATGGAGGCATAGTCCCCGTTACATCATCGGTTAATGATGCAGCACGAGCAATTGCATAGAACACGCCAGGTTTACGGAAAATTTTAGCAATAGCACCTAAAATAAAAGCACCTAACACCTTCCATTTACCATCCAAATTCATAGCCGATTGCATACCATAAATAGAGGCCATGGAGCCATCTGGATGGATAAAACGATTAATTAAACGAGCTTGCCAGCATACATCTAGCTCTTCAGGACGTGTAAAACGGCCTTGCGTAATAGCCACTACAGATTCAGCAACGCATACGATATCTTCAGGTCCAATATTATGACCCCCAAATTCAACGATAGCATCAACGATGTCATCATTATCTGTAAGAATACGTGTTGGCACACATACTAACTCTAATTCTGCCATTGTTATGCCTCCTTATTGAACCATTGCTGCTTGAACTTCTTCAGCAGTCAAACGAATACGCTGTTTATCGATATGATAGTCTGTCCGACCTACGATTTGGTAGTAAATATCGATGTCCATATAAGGGAATCCCTTAATATCTTCTCGAATATTGCCAGTTTTACCTGTTAATGTAACATATACACGAATTGTGCCACCTTTGCGTGGTTTGATAATTATAGCTTCAAAGTATCCATCTTGACGCGGACGATTAATATCCATAGCCCAAGCATTTACCTTGACTGCATCAAAGTGTTCTTCAGGTAATAATGGACGTGGAAATAAGTCCATTATTGTGCCCAATTGGCGCCCTTTATTTACAAATGGTATATCACAGAACAACGTAATAGATTCAAAACTACGATCAGATACTTGGAAGTTCGTTGCTCGTTTCGCTAATAAGACAATATTTTCATTACCTTGTTTCAATACAAACAAACGGAATAATAAGTACAGAGCTGCAACAGTCACAATAATAGCTATTACTGCACTGAGGATGTTATAAAACCACATAGGGTATCTCCTTTATAATGTAATATGTTCAATGGTACGACGGCTTGTATCAAGGAAGGATGCACTCAATGTATCACCAAGTTCGATATCCTTTGTAAAATACAATTTTACAGTGCCTCCAGTATCTTGAGGATTGAAAAGATTTTTACTCTCTAGTCTGTGACGAACCAATTCACTTGTTTCAAAAGCAGGATCAATGAACTGAATTCGACCTGAAGTAAGTTCCTCTAGTAAAGGTTGTACAAATGGGAAATGGGTGCAGCCCAAAACGACTACCTCAATTTTTCGGGATAATAAAGGTTCTAAATAATCCTTGCATACTTCACGAACAAAGTAATCATCTAAATGACCTTGTTCAATAAGCCCCGCCAACTCTGGACAAGGTTGTTCCCAAACCAAAACCTCGTGATCAACTTCTAAAGCCACATGCTTATGAATATGACTATTTACAGTGGCCACAGTCGCCATAATACCGATAGTCTTGCTTTTACTTTTATTAATAGCTGTTTTTCACACCTTGTGATACACCAATAACTGGCACAGATACAAGTTCACGTACCGCATCAAGAGCCACAACGGTGAAGGTGTTACAGGCAATCACCATCAACTTAACAGGCTGCTTTTCTAGCGTCTCCGCAATACGGCACGCCAAATAAGTGATTTCATCATCACTTCGATTACCTACAGGATTATTCGCATTATCACCGATATAGATGAAATCTTCGTTAGGAAATTGTTCTTGTAACACCTTTCAATACAGATAATCCGCCTACACCAGAGTCAAATACACCGATAGGCAATTGTTGTACATTACTCATGCGGCATCTCCTCAACAGCTGCTAACATAGGCAGATAAAAAGTATCGTCTAATCGCACAATCTTTTCCTGTTGAATTTTGACATAAAAGCGTTCTTAGTTTCCCCCGTAGCAAGTAACGCTCCATCACTAGCACGGCGCATGCGATAGCGAAACACCATTTGAGCCCTTGTCATCTTAACCAAATACGTTTCGATGTGAAGTTCATCATCGAAATTCGCAGGTTCTTTATAATTGCAAGATACATTCATGATAGGAAATACAATATCCTCATTCATCATATCCCACAAAGTGACACCGATCTTACGAAGGAATTCAATGCGCGCCATTTCAAACCATCTAAAATGGTTACTATGGTGAGCAATCCCCATCATATCAGTTTCATAAAATCGTACATTTACTGAAGCAATATGCATAAATTCTGTCCTTTTTAAATAGTATACAATTTTTTTATTCTATATCTATTACTTTAGTGTGTCAAATAAATAAAGGCAGTTCAATCACTGTGGATCAAACTGCCTAAAATGGTAAAAGTTAGCGACTGCTACCAAATGGAAAGAATTTTTTTGCCTCTTCTTGATGACTCGTTTTGATATAACGATTCGCAATCTTAAAGGCTAATCCGAGTACTGCCACATCATCTACCCAACCTAATACAGCAATCGCATCCGGCACAATATCAATAGGTAATACCAAATACCCTAAGGCACCTGCAATGACCGCTTTTACATATTTGGGAGTATCCTTGTCACGAAAACAAAGGAACAAGGTTACTGCTTGTTGTACAAAGGCAAGTTTCTTACCATATCGACCAAGAAACCCTAAAAATCTTGATTCGCTAAAAATACTTACCATATTTAATAATCTTAAATGGATTCATAGTAATAATAATCCTTCAGCGTTTATTTACGCAAACCGCCAATTTTTATCTTTCGCTGTATTAACAGTGTTTGTAGCAACATCTTTTGCTGTCTCTACGGCATCAGAAGCTTTAGTTTTTGCAGTTTCTACTGCTACTTGTGCAGAAGCTTTTGCCACTTCTACACCACCTTTTGCGAATTCTTTGGCTACTTCAATACCTTCTTTAGCAGAATCAATTTTTCTTTCGCTGCATCAGAAACCTTTGCTACAACCTCTGCTGCGTTATCATGGATTTGGTATTTTGTTTCATTATTCCATTTATTAATGGCAGGTGTTACTTTTTCTTCGTAAACTTGCTTTAAAGATTCTTTAGCAAGACCTGTTTCATTAGCAATCCCAGCCCATACGTCACGTTGACCTTGAGTGAAAGGAATGCTAGCACTTGCATCACGAACGATTTCAGAAGCAATAGCTTTGCCATTTTCTAGGAATTCAGCAACCATCGGTTTATAACGTTCGATATCAGAAGGCATGCCATCTTGAATCCAAATATGTGCAATTTTACCAATAGCATAAGTTAAACCGATAGCTACAGGAACGCGAACAGCTTTAATTGGAATTAGAAGGGATACTGCAGCTGTACCTACAGCTGTGCTAAGACCACCTACTAAACCAACTACAGCACCTGCTTGCAATTCTACATCATAAAGATGAGCAATGCGAGTTACCATGTACGTAGCATTGGCGCACAAAGCGACACTGCTGAATTTAGAGGATAATGCCAATGCTGCCGCACGACCTGCCCCCCAGAAGATAAATTGTTCAACTTGATAGTCACGATCTTGAGATCCATCCGTAAGGGGCTCAAGTGTTACGCCATTATATTCTGCCATAAGTATTCTCCTTTGTTGTGAACCAACTATAGGTCTTATTATTAGTATTATTATACCATTCTATTGATAGAAGTGAAATGAATTTTTCTAATTATCCATATATAATAGCTTCTAATATTTTCTATATTACCAACTTGTGAGTCCTCCATCGATTGTCCAGGCTGCACCTGTCACAAAAGACGCCTTATTACTCAACAAAAATACAATTACTTCTCCAATTTCATGAGGCTTAGCAATACGACCTAATGGGTAATGTTGGCCCATTTCAGCCTTAGCAGCCGCCGCATCTTGGTGGGCATTAGCAATCTGTTTATCTACTAATGATGTATCTACATCACCAGGACACACACAGTTTACACGAACACTGTGAGGTGCCATTTCAAGGGATAGAGATTTTGTAAAGCTCACTACAGCTCCCTTTGACGCACCATATACAGAACAAGCTACATTACCTTGTAAACCCGCATCACTAGCAATCGTTACAATACTGCCCTTTGAGGACTCGTAAATAGGGAAGCGCCGCTTGACATAAGAATACAGTACCTTTTACATTGGTTCCAAACATTTCATCAAAAGCTGCCTCTGTAACATCAGCTAGTAACTCTTCTTCATAATAGCCTGCAGCTGTTACAAGAGCAGACACCCCACCAAATAAATCTACTGTTTCTTTTACAATTCGCTGACAGTCCTCAATTTTAGATACATCACCTTGAATATATTGTACCTTAGAGGAATAGCGACGTAGCTTAGTTTTTAACCTTTTGACCAACTTTTTCATTTCGACCATTGATGACTACGCACCAACCTTCTTTGAGTAAAAGCTTTGCCGTAGCAAATCCAATACCCGATGTACCACCACTAATCAAGGCCACTTGAACATCACTTTTATGAGGCATACCTTGCCCTCCTATAATGTTGAAATATAGTCATAGACTAATTTCAACAACATAACTGTCGTTACCGACAAGAATACAACTCGCACCAAAGATGAGCCCTTCGCAATTGCCAAATGCGAGCCTAAATAAGCACCTATAATTTGACCTGCCCCGGTGGCAAGACCATACGTAACATTGACGTGTCCTAAATATAAAAAAATACCAATAAAGATGCCAAATTACTAGTAAAATTCAATATTTTTGCATTAGCAGATGCATGTAAAAAATCAAAGCCTGTAAAGATAAAGCCCATAATCAGAAATGTACCTGTACCAGGACCAATAAAGCCGTCATATATACCAATGCCAAGAGCAAAAGCCATACAAATATATAGCGCTTTTCCTGCTACCTGAGATGTACGATTGATTTCACCCCAGTCTTTTTTGAACACCACAAAGAGTGTTACACAAACAAGTAATATGATAATAATAGGCTTTACATATAGCGGTGGTAAAGAAACAACCGCCAAGGTACCAAGCATAGAACCCACAAAGGTAAAAGGCAGTAATTTACGAACTAGGGAAAAATCAACCATGTGATTTCTCAAAAATGTAATCGATGCACTACCAGCACCAAAGATACTGGATAATTTATTACTGCCTAGAGCCACACTAGGTGGAAGATTTGTTAATAACATGGCAGGTACAGAAATGAGGCCTCCCCCGCCTACAATGGAGTCTACAAAGCCAGCAAACGCACCAGCTACGGCGAGTAAAACGAGTATAAGGATATCAAATGGTAAACCTGTTACCGTAATGAGCCACTCCATAATAAACCTCCTACAGATAGCACATCAACGGTCGCCAAAGGCCACCGTTGTCATGCTAATTTATTTTATTTTGCACCTAGACGATCGAGAGCCAATGTATAACCATCTGCACCATATACTAAACAGCGCTTTACACGACTAATCGTTGCAGTACTCGCACCTGTTTCTTCTACGATTTTCTCATAGCTATCCCCTGCGCGAAGCATTTTTGCTACTTGTAAGCGTTGAGATAATGCTTTTAATTCGTTAATCGTACAGATATCTTCAAAAAATGCATAGCATTCCTCTGTATTTTCAAGCGTTAAAATGGCGGTGAACAATTCGTCATTTTGTTGACTTCTCAATTTTTCATTGATACTCATAGGATCCTCCTACTTCTTATTCATCGCTTTAGACCAAGCATCACCAATCATTTGTACAACTTGTACCAATACAATCAAGATGATGATTGTAGCGATCATAATATCGGCTTGGAAACGTTGGTAACCATATCGGATAGCAATATCCCCAAGGCCACCACCACCAATAGCACCAGCCATCGCAGAGTAACCGATGAGGTTAACGATAAGAACCGTTACATTGTCAATAATTGTTGGCAATGCTTCTGGTAATAATACTTTCCAAATGATTTGTAATGGGCTTGCCCCCATGGATTGAGCCGCCTCGATAACGCCAAAATTGATGTCCTTAATAGACGTTTCTACAAGGCGTGCCAAAAATGGAATTGCCGCAATGGTCAACGGCACGCATGCTGCAGTTGTACCAATGGATGTACCTACCACCATACGAGTAAACGGAATGATAGCAACCATCAAGATGATGAAAGGTACAGAACGCGTTGCATTGACAATGGCACCCAATACTTTATTGAGTGTTACATTTTCCAAGATATGACCTTTAGAAGTAACAACCAGAACAACACCAAGAGGAATACCTAATAACATTGCCATTACAGTAGAAATTATCGTCATTTGCAATGTATCAAGGGTACCAGTTATGAGTAGATTAATGATTTGCTCTGACATAACCGATCACCTCGCTTTCAATTGGTAACGTTTTGATGTAGTCCAAACCTTCTTGCGCATTTTCTGGGTCACCATTCAAGATAACGATGAGGCGACCAACGCTCGTATTTTGGATGTAATCAATGCCGCCAAAAAGGATGCTTACATCTAAATTAAAGCGTCTCACAAGGCCTGCTACTACAGGCTCATCTGTTGCTTGTCCTGTAAATTTGAGGCGCACTAAAGGTGCTGTCCCTGCAATCCATTGATCATGTAATTCCAAGTGTTCCAATGCTTCTGGAGGTAAGTTATCACTCACTACAGAGCTAATAAACTCTTTTGTCGTATTTTCGCGAGGATGTGTGAATACTTCAACCGTGCTACCTTCTTCAAGTATTATGCCGCCTTCAATAACCGCCACGCGATCACAGATTTCACGGATAACGTGCATCTCATGTGTAATGAGCACAATAGTGAGCCCCATCTTCTCGTTAATATTTTTCAACAATTTCAAAATAGAATCTGTTGTTTGAGGATCAAGGGCAGATGTAGCTTCGTCACAAAGGAGAACCTTTGGATTAGACGCTAAAGCACGAGCAATACCAACACGTTGTTTTTGACCACCAGACAATTGAGATGGATAGTTGTTCATCCGGTCTGTAAGGCCTACGATATCAAGAATTGGCGTAATGCGTTCCTTGATTTCAGATTTGCTCATTCCTTGTAATTCCAACGGAAATGCCACATTGTCATATACGGTACGAGAAGACAATAGGTTAAAATGTTGGAAAATCATGCCAATATCTTTTCGCGCTTTACGCAAATCAGATTTGCTAAGTGTAGTTAAGTCTGTACCATTTACGATAACAGAGCCAGATGTAGGTGCTTCGAGCATATTGATGCAACGAATCAATGTGGATTTACCGGCACCGGATTGACCGATAATGCCAAAGATTTCGCCTTCTTTCACATTTAGGCTAATATCTTTCAACGCTTCCACACGAGTAGCGCCTTCATAGACTTTACTAATGTGTTCTAATTGTATCAAAATAATTTCCTTTCTTAAGGTAAATGTTTAACATTTGATGAAAGCAGCTTATCTATCAAGGTAGTCCTTCTTCCATCAATTTTTCTAGTGCTTCGCGTAGACGAAGTGTAATAGCACCTGGTTTACCACCAGATACTGGATTTCTGTCTAGCTTAGTAATTGGGATGACACCACCAATTGTATCGGTAAAGAATAGTTCGTCCGCTTCATCTACAAAGGTGCGGTCAAATTCTTTCTCAATAATGGTAATACCTAAAGATGGTGCTACACGGGTTAAGATCATTTGGCGCGTAATACCTTTTAAGATATGATTATCCGCTGGATGCGTGTACAAGATACCATCTTTAACAGCAAACACATTAGATGTAGCGCCCTCTGTACAAATGCCATCACGGAACAAGATGGCTGTATAGGCAAATTTCTTTTCTGCTTTTGTTTGCGCCAAAACATTCGGGATCAAGTTAGTGGTCTTAATATCTACATGTTCCCAACGTTCATCAGGCAAAGCTATCGCTTTTACACCTTCACCCAATTTATTGACTTCATCTAAATCCAAGGTACGGATAGACATAAGCATTTGTGGTTCTAATTTAGAGCGATCATAAGCATGATGACGTGGTGCTACACCACGAGAGATTTGTAAATAAATATAGCCCTCTTTGATTTCACTTTGCTCGATCAAAATTTCGTGCAATTCTGTCAAATCATCAGGGGTCATTTTTACAGGGATATCCATTTCACGCATAGAGCGATACAAGCGATCTTGGTGGTAAGACAAAGCGAAGCAACGGCCTTTTACGACGCGAACAACTTCATATACAGAGTCACCAAACAAATAGCCACGGTCATCAATGCTGATAACTTTGGCACCTGGTTCGACGAATTCACCGTTAAAATATGTTAATTCTTGCATAGGAGCACCTCTTTTTCTATTCCGTTACTCTATCAAGTGGTAATCATCATGGACTTATTATAACACAATTACTTTTAAATTTTCACACTTTACTTTGTGAAAGATATTAATTCGATATACAAAAAAATCCGCTAGGATACCATAGTTAAAAACTATATCCTAGCGGATGTATAACAAATATTATTTTTAATACTAAATCAGCACTACAAAACTAACTAAAACTACGTACACCATTAACGTACTAGCACCAATTAGGGTCTCTATACAAATAGTTCTCATACTAGACTAATGCCCCAGTATAAATTTACGGATAGATTTAGGCACATAATTAAGAGCCACCGTAGACAAATAGGATAATCCCAACGCCATAACATACATAATTAGCACGTTGGTCACCGTATACAAGAGATTATATTTAGCCATCGCACCAGAAATGATTAACAACCAAAATGGATGCGCTAAATAAATACCATACGATTTATCGCCTATCTCAGACCAAATGGACTCCATAGTCACATTCATAGGTAGCCTTTGGAATAGGAACAAACTAAACATCGTTCCCAATCCTGTATAAAGAACGCCCATAGGACTCATTTGATGTACCGTGTAAATTGCTTCTAACACAGTATAATGCCATACGTCCATGACATAGTAATAAGAGCCAAGCATCAATAATATGGAGCTTACCGCGCTGATGCCTAAAAGGTAACGATAACGCCACATATATTCGCAGACGATTTCATATCGTTCAGCACATACGGCACCTAAAAGGAAAATCCACACATAATGAATAACCCAATAGTTGAGTCGCATATCAAAAAGATATTTAAGAACTGGCTGATTGCTTAGATTTTCTGTTACCCAACGGCCAAGCATGTAAGACGAAACATAATCGATACCAACTTGGATGACAAATAGTAACACCAGCCAAAATACAGGCCATTTTAAGATGACTATCACCATTGCCCGCCATAATGGCATCATCACGTAGAACCATAGCAAAATAACCATAAAATATAGATGATACATAGAGGTACCAAAGAGTAGATTTATCGCCAACGGCCCCTGGATGTAAATTGCTAAGGTTATGAGCTGTCATCCCTGTATATAGCAAGTAAAAGATGGACCACGTAATATATGGAAATAGCACCACCTGAATGCGGCGGTGCATAAATTCCTTATATGAGAATGGTCCCTCTACCGAGGTATGATAAAACAAGCCAAATGCAGAGAGGAAGAAAAACGCAGGCACTCCCAAAGCGAGAAAGAATTTCTAACACGCTAATGAGTTCTAAATTTACAAAAGGATTTTGCAATGCGTAAGATCCTACATGAATGCCGATAACACCGAGCATACAGAGGCCTCGCATATAAGTAATTTCCGGTAAAAACGCTTTTTTCATAGCCATTCCCTATTCACTATTGACCAGGTACAGCGGCAGGTGTTGGTACCACACGTGGACCTTGAGACTCTGTAGCTGGTTGTTTAACTACCGGAGGGGTAGATGTAGGTGTTTGAGGCGTTGCAGCTTTTTCAGGTTGTGCGGCTTGTGCTGGTACAGCCTGACCATTTGCTTTAGCAGCCGCTTCTGCCTTAGCCTTAGCTTCTGCTTCAGCCTTAGCTTTTGCTTCAGCTTCTCGTTTCAAGCGTAATTCTTTTTCAAGTGGTACCACTGGTTTGTCATAAACAGTGATATCCGTTTCAAATAGACGTCCCCATGGGAATGTAGCTTTTACTGTACGAGGATTGATTTTAAGATATTTTTCAGCGAAATCTTGAATGCGTTCACCTAAATAACTTTCAAGACGTTCATTTAATTCACCAGAGTAACGAACATTGTCTGTTCTGATAGAATCTTGCATACGATAAATATCTTTACGGATATTTGCTTGATATGCCCAGTTATCCAAATATTGTTGCGTCAACATATCACGATGACCTTCTGGACTCATAGATTTAAGCAATAATCCTTGAGCAATAGCGTAACCTACTGTGTTACTTGCTGTATTCCAACCATTATACGCACCGATTTTGTACAACAAATCTCGTTTGTACATAGCGGATACCAATGTATTATCTGCACCATTATTGAAAGCAATATCTGCAACGCTTACGTTCACACCAGAGTCAACAGCTTGTTGAATGCGATCTACGAAAGCATTTGTAGAATTGGAGATCATCGGGAAGTTTTCGAAGTTTTCAGACTCGCCTGTGCTCGTTGTAAGAGGTGTATTAACAGCCAATAATACAGTTGGTTTACCTTGTGTCACCATTGTGCCACCTACAGCCTCAACGTGTTGAGCAATTGTTTTATCAATCGTTTGATCTTCGTAACCTGGTAATGTTTTACCTCCGCCACCGAGTGGATAAATTACGGAGAATGTAGGTTTTTCTGTGCTCACATCGGTACGGGAACGCGCCATCAATAAGAGACCAAGTTGGTCAGCACCAGGGAAAGCTACCGTATTTTTTTCAACAGAAATATCCTTGGAATATTTGTTGAGGTAACGACCTTCTAGAGCGGATTGAGATAATTGAGATGTATCATCATGACCCTAATGCAAAGTAGTCGAATACACCACTGCGAGTTTCATCAATCAACTCTTTGTTGATTTTCATATTTTTTTGACGGCGGTCAAACCAGTCTTGCAAGTATTCCACAGGAACAGAGGCTTGTAGGCTCATCAATTTTTGAGTTTCTTCTTGCGTTAAAGAGCCAGAATCTAATTTATCTTGTAATGCAGCGATTTGGAAGATAGTTGGGCCATATTCCGCATAGTAGGCCGGTTCAGTACCGCCACCACTCGCGCGTGGGGAACGCATTACGGTACCAAATCCATAGATGCGTACATTTTTATTACGCGCTTTTAAGCCTTCAATACGTTTCAAGCGATTTTTGCAATGTGCTAAGAGGAATATTATGTTTACGAGAATCTACAAGACCTCCATAAATAAGAGTATCTGTACTTAATACCATAACATCAGCACGACCTGCATTTTGCTCTACCCAAGCCATAATTTGATCAGCTTGACCTTGGTAGGTCTTACCAGAAATCAAGTGTTGAGGTGGTGTCAACACAGTCATACCCGCCTCACGAGCTGTATCAACTGTATATTGCAAACTTACAGGACGATCATCTTGAGGTACATATAATACGGTTTCTGCATCGATTTTGATGGATGTACCTGTAGCAATGGCTGTAACCATTAATGCTACTTTCAACCATTTATTTGTCATAAAGCAAATCTCCTTCTGTGTACACGAGTGCTCTCGACTCGAAAATTAACTCTTATATAATACTCTTTTTTTCTGACACTTTTATGAAATACTTAATAGTATAATTATATCATTTACCTGTTATTTCTCAAATGCAGTGCCTTTAGCTTTAGCGCACTTTGGGTAAGCTCCAATTATATTTAATAGCTAGTAAACGGATAACTAGTACAACGGTAAACGCACCATATACAGCCTCTCCAACCCAGTTAGAAATAACCATTAAGTAATAAACGATGCCCCCAATAACACTAGGTAGAGCATACACATCTTCTTTTAAAACAGACGGAATCCGTTGAGCCAGCATATCTCGGATAATACCACCTCCAACGGCAGTAATAGTTCCTAATAAAACAATGAAAATTGGCAACTCTGGATATAGTTTAAACCCTGCAGATGCTCCGGTTACTGTAAAAGATGCCAACCCAACTGCATCGGCTAATAAATAGCTTGCTCGGCTACGAGGGCCCATAGCATGCTTGCGATAACGGCTGTTATAGATAATAAATACGATAATTGTTACGGAAATAACCACAGTTACATATACAATATTGCGTAACGAATTCGGCGGAAAATACCCCAAGAGAACATCACGTACAATTCCACCACCGATTGCCGTAGCCAGTGCCAATACAGCCATACCAAATATATCCATTCTCCGCGCCACCCCAACAAGTGCTCCGGAGATAGCAAAGGCAATAGTGCCAATCATATCAAATATATACCAAATAATATCCATAATACCCTCACACAATCTATTCGCATAACTTCGCACACTATGATAGACTTTATGTAAGATATTATACATTAAGAGGTATGAGAATGACAAAAAACATTACACCTATAGAGATTAAAAATATGGATGAGCGTAGCCGTGATGAATATTTTATGGGTTTTGCCCTAAAGGAGGCCCACAAAGCTTATGCTCTAGGAGAAATTCCTATCGGCGCCATTTTAGTTCAAAACAATACAATCATTTCACGCCACCATAATCGCCGCGAATTAGATCACGATGCAACGGCTCATGCAGAGGTGCTCGTCATCCGCGAAGCATGCGATGTACTCAAGCGTTGGCGGTTGACTGGTTGTACCCTGTATGTTACGATAGAGCCGTGTCCGATGTGCGCTGGAGCCATCATCAACAGTCGTATTGACCGTGTTGTATATGGTGCAAGTGATTACAAAGGAGGCGCTGTAGAGTCTCTTTTCAATGTACTCTCTCACCCTGGTTTAAATCATGAGCCTGAACTAGCATCTGGTGTCCTTGGTGATGAATGTAGCCAAATTATGAAAGACTTTTTTAAAGAGCGCCGTAAAACACGGAGGAGTACCCAAGAGGCTGAAGGGTCCGCACTCGAAATGCGGTAGGTCGGGCAACCGGCGCGGGGGTTCAAATCCCTCCTCCTCTGCCACATTTTCAAGCGTTGCCCCATGATTGCTTATGCTGTCGTAGGGCGTTTTTTATTAGAGTTTATCTGCTTTATCGGTGTCCCTAGATATCGTATGACAACGTCATAGTTTACCCGTTTTGCCCCTTTTCTGCCCCTTTTTTAGGGCATTCGAAATATAAGGAAATACTAGCCTCACTTAGCATAATACCCTCTTTTCTTGCCCCTTTTATGGGGCCAGAAAACTCGGGAATACTTCACCTCATATAATCACCTCTAGCCCTCTCTTGATGCTGATCAACATTAAGAGGGCTTTTTATATGTTGGATATGTTAAGAGCATAAGGTGACAATTTACCATGTCAGCTAGGATGCTAGTATTTATAAAAAAACGGATTAAATAAAAGTACTCGGGCTATTTTTGTTAGCATATATTAATAGAATAGCCTTAACTTTTTATTAACCGTTAAATGCTTTCCCATCATCTGCAGTGTGTGCAATTTTTGCGTATACCCCTTTTCATCTTTGACCGCATCAGTTAAAAAGGGGGCGTCAATACCGCCCCCTTTTATTGAGTCATCATATGTCATCAAACACTTGAGCATTATAAAAAAATAACCTTAACATTTATCAACATATATAAGGCTGTCCAGTTAAAGCGCCTCCCCTTATAAGGGTACGAATTAAATACGCCCCCTATTCGAGTTGTTTCAAAAATTACACGATGATCAAACGGCCTAGATACAACCTAGCCCCTTTTAACCGCATCACTCACAAGACATAAAATAAGCCCCTACACCTTATAAGGGTGAGGGGTTTAATTCTCAATATCTATCATATGATAACGCCTGCTATTCTATGCGTTTTAGTTATCAATTTTTCCATTACTTCCGATAATGTATGCTTATTGGTAGTAAATACGGAAGTAATTTTTCACAAGAACGGCTCAACCATGCGGATAATCAAACATTACTCAAAAAGCATGTATAATCAAGTTGTAATTTTTATGTATATCATGATTATTTTTATGTAAAATTATAGGAATAATTATAAATTCTGTGATATCGTATGATAGCGTGTGTTATTCCTTGCTATTCTCATTTTATCACTATTTGAGCCTGCTCTATGGTAGGTAAGCTCAACCCTTTTTTTCAAGAATTGCATCAATGATGCGGGCAACTTTCCGCCATTCGGGTTCTTTCTTACCTCGTAGATACACCTCTATTATATATATGATGTATTCCGCTCGTAAACCATGTAACCCATATAAAGCATTTTCAAGCCACCGCTCCATAAATACCAATCTAGCAAATTTACGTTTATTATCCTCTACTTTTGCGAGCGTATCAGATAGATCTCTTTTAGTGCTTGTGTGTATTGCTGTATTTCCGTATATGGCCACGCCTGCATGAGCTTTGAAATTGTGAATAATAGCCCGTAGCTTTTCAATTTCTATATTAAGATTACTATATCCCTTCAGCGTGGCTCTTATTAACCCCTTAGAGGTGACTGTATCACCATTAAGGGTTATCGTACTAGGGGCAGCATAAACAGCGCTCACAGGGGTAATTTTGTGGTTCTTTTCCTTTAGATACTCCTGCTCCTCGCGATACGCCCTATATTCTTGTGCGTTCATACAGCCCCTCACATTCAACATTCAACCCAAAAATATATTTCACAAAGAGGCAAGCATTGCGCCTGCCCGACCATCGGCATTATTTATTCTTTACAGTACCTTTTACCATTATAAAGCCATTGTACCACTCGGTATAGGCGTACTCTATTTCTTCCTCTGTTGGCTTTCTGTTATACACTTTTGTGAGAGTAATCGTTTGAGGCATCTTAGGAATATTATTAAAGTACAACTCTACGAGCCACCGTGTACGATCAATACGCTCTATTTTCCATTTTTCCATAGCACGCACCTCCTACCATGCATTAAACTGTATCGGGTGTACCTCTATGAAATAGCTATTCCCTCGAGGGTTAACCGTCATTGTTATTTCTTGTGATAAGTTCTTTTCATTTAACAACGCTATAACACGGCTCAATATGGTTAGTTGTGTTGGATCAGCCACACAAGCATACACGCTATATGGTACTGTTTATCATGGTTTTAATTTGAGATATTATGTCATGCATATGCTCTGCCATAAAGTATGTTGTAACACTTCCGTGTTTATCTAAAAACAGCTTTCTTGCACTCATCTATATATTCCCTTTCTATCATTCACAAGCCCCTATTTCGCCCGCATCGGCGGGATGGTAAATTATAACTCAATCCTAATACTCACAATCCTCTGTATATAGTATCTCGAGTACCAAAACGGTACTTATTACTTTTTTATTACTCTTTTATGAGGCCTATTTAGTTACATTTTTTTATGCTCTCTGGTAACATGTGTTAGCACACGCATACTTTATAACAGCCTTGTAACCAATGTAACCTGTTTTTTTCAACTCATTTCTTATATATATATATATTATTTAAATTAATTATAGAAAATGGGTTACAAAAAGTTACATCCGCTAGCTTAAAAGGCTTTGTGAGTATTTTTTTAGTCACAAATTTAGTTACATTTTTAGTCACAACGGCTATTTTTTTCGGTTACAAGTTGCCATGCTTTTATATGGTTCTGTGCTAGCTATGCCCCTAATTGCTTTTATCATTTGTATAGCCTAGTGCTTTCATACGCTTACCAAACTCGTGCTTACCTAGCGACTTATACCCGCTCTCTTTCGCCCAATTCTGATATATCAAATATAAATCTCTAGCAAATACGTCCTTTGTAGATTTAATATATTGATTTCATCGTCAAACCCTAATGCAGAACCATATACAGGGGTTTTCTGTACTTCCCCGTTTTCAATATCTTCTAAAAATTGAGCTACTTGATCGTTATCTTTTAAGTATGACTTTGTGAGCACTACTACTCTAGGCGGTTCAGTAAATGCACCTTGTGAACGTAAACGCCGTAAACCCTCTAATGCTCTATTGAGTAATACGGTTAAGCCGTTACTATTCACAATATCATGCACTATATAAGGGCTTGCGATGCTTGTATTTCTGATGCGGTTAGTCATAGGAATAACTACAAGCCTATCCTGCATCCCTGTAGACGTATCATAAATGCGAGGGATAGAATTACAACTAAAAAACAACTTTGCATGCGGGTTATAACTATATGGCTTACATCCTTTATTTTCTATGACGATTGTATCGCCTGTTACAATCTTTTTAATGTTCGATGTACTTAGGATAGAACCACTATCTATGTCATCGCCGATATTGGCAAACTTACCCATAATTTCAGCTAATCGGAATTTATTTCCGTCAATATCAATCAATGCAATATTAGATACATTGACCTCGGTTAATAGGCTTGTGAGTAATTGTAAGAATGAGCTTTTACCATTACCGCCCTCACCGTATAATATGAAAAACTTTTGAGCGAATGTATTATTCACAAGGCAATAGCCTACTACCTCATATATAAACCGCATCATTTCCGCATCATCTTCTTGGCCACCGAATAGATTGCTCATAAATGTATCTAGTTGATCATGCTCTACTATATCGGGGTTATACTCAACGTTTGTCATGCGTGTTGTAGTTACTATGCTAGGGGTTTTCTCTAGCACCGCATCATTTTCTACATCATATAACGTATTTCTAAATGCTATGATGTTTGTATTAATAAAAGGCAGCACATTAGCATTAGCATTGATATAGCGTATAGTATCATTTATCTTATTTGAGGTTATTTCTAAATCACCAACATAATCATAAATAATTTTTTTCTAATGGGGCTCTTCCTTTTGTAGTTAAGCCCTCATATACGCCATATTTTGCATTATAACCATATAAAGGAGTAGTTAAGGCATCAATATTATTCATGGTAGGTGTTGCTTTAATGTGCACAATATTGCACTGATCTATAATCAGCCGTCCTAATTTAGAGGGTAGTATTCCCCCTTTTTCGTTGGTAAACGCCCATGTATCGATTTTCATTGTTGCTTTTCCCATATATCCCCCTAATCGTAAAAACTATTAATAAATTCTTGTTGGGCTAATCTATCGGCCTCTTTACGCTTGCGGTCTAAATGCGCTATAACGTGGCGTATGGTGAGCACTCTATAATACATAGGGTTATGACCTGTATTGCCTACTTGCCATTTATCCCGTTTTGCTAAAGCCGATAAACAAAATAGATCGTGCATCTTTTGCGCATCGCCCCTGCACCACATATATAAGATTGAAAGTAAACCCGCATCAGCTCGAGAGGCATCGCCCCCATAGTCGGAGATATCGCCCTCATCAAACAGCTTTGTGAATTTATCGCCTTGCCTACTATTCTTAATGCGGTTAATTACGTCTAATAATTCTATTTCTAGATATACAGGCTCTAAGCTAATACCATTAAGCACCTCGCAGGCATCGCTTTGGCCATCATCTATATTATGAATTGAAAACGTATCGAATAGCGTTTGTATAGCATCTTGCCGATATGGGATATACTCACAATCTGCTACGCCCTGCACTCTGTTTCCTGTCATGGTAAAGTATCGCCCCTGTGAGTACATCTCGAACCCTAGAGGGCTATTTTTAACGCTTTGAGGGGTATCACCTCTCACAATAATATGTAACCCTGTACCCGAGGGGCTGTATTCTGTATAAGAGGAACATTCAATAAATACCTGCATGGCCAACTCATCCAAAGCCCCATTTTCTACATGATGATCTAGGTCTATTCCCGTAAAAGGCGTACCGTCAAAATGAAAACCAAGTCCGTCATATTGACCCGTTTTAAATGCATCTATAGCTTGCTTAAATGTACCGCATATACTTTGGCTATTCCCCTGCTTATGCGTTATTGGGCTGTATGGTATCTTGCCTTTTCTCACAAGCCAATTACGGTATTTACGCATTTCAAGCGGTATATTATAATAATGACAAAGGACTCCCGTATTGCCTTGTGAGTGGCTCGGCATTCCTTGCTTTTCTACGCTCATGATGTTACCCGCATCATGGGCGTTTTTATTTTGCTTATTTTCCATGTGATCGCTCCTGCTCAATTAACTCATTTACCTGCTTTTCAATTCTTGCTAATGCACTAAAGATAATCTCTGATAAATAAGCCCCGTATATATCTAAGTGATTTACTGTAGGCGTTAAATCGTCCCCATGCAATGCATGGCCTTTCTTTTCTAGGTCTGTGAGCTTATTTGTACAATCACCGATTAACATATCTGTACGCTCTAACAGCTCATTTAAGTAAGTCATTTCGCATTTAATACCAACTAATGTGTTTAACATTTCCCCGTTCATGATTGCCCCCTATTTAAAATTCGCCATGTCTTTTGATTTTAGAAATTCCATAAATAGCTCTACATTCACAAGAGTTAAATTATGGCTAATGCGTGTTACGCCTGCTTTAAATTCCTCTGTGAGTAGCATCTCATTAATAAATTTCCCTACCGCTGTACGAGATAGGTTAAACAGTAATGTCAGTTGTTTAGGCTGAGCCATAATAGGCGCTATTTTGCCTTTTAAAGTATCTTGATCCATGATTTCTACCTTTCGAAGAAAAACAATTTATTTATTTCGCCTGTACGGATGCTTTGTGTATCGTCCTGATAATTATACCTAAGAGTATTTTTAACCCTGTCAGCGTTCACAATACCCGCATCAATTTCGATTTTCCCATAATAATATGGCTATGTTTAGAATGCGAAACGTATTATAAAATATTACGTTACTAGATGAGTATCGAGGCTCGAATGACCCGCTCACATCAACCCATTTAGGAGTACCTACAAAGCCCCCCTACCTTGTGAGCGATGCACCCTATAGCCTAAAGAGTGTGATTATATGATTGAGTTAAATCGGCTATAAGTTTTTACACTCACAAGATGATGCGGACTAGTCAGCTCTTTCAAATAGCTCCGAGGGGTGTACCCCTAAAGCATCGGCAACTTTAACACATGTTGACGGTACAACAAGCTCACCTCGATACACTTTAAAAATAGTTCTGCTTGATAGCCTTGTACGTTGTTGCAATACTTTATAGGATGCACCATTGTCTAATAGTGCCGTCTCTAACGCTTTTTATTTTTACTTTGAATTTCACTAGCTCACCACGCTCTCTATAATCTTGTACTAGAAAAATAACTCATCTATTGTTAGCGTATATCCTAACTTTTTCAGATAAGACATCTCTAATCTTGGCCATATCATCGGCAGTAAACACAGTACGCCCATTCTCTTTGGCATTATAAGCCTGTGCAGTTATTCCCCAATACTGCACCTGTTTTCTCTTTGAGATAAACCGCATTGATTACGTACCCCAATTAATTTAGAATAACGTTTCATTTTCTCACCACCTTATTTTTGTATTTCTAAATATCGACTTTGTAATTTTTAGAATACATTATTTATTTTATTTTTGCAATACAAAATTGACATTTTAAATTATTTTTAAATAATATAAGGGTAAGAGGTGATTATATGATAATTTCTAATTTAAAAGGCATACTAGATGAAAGAGGGCTATCCCTAATTTAGTTGTTAGCGAAACAGGCTTGCCTCGTTCTTTTTATAGACGGTTTTATACGAAAACAATTTAGATAGGATCACAACCAAAAATCTAAATAAATTATGTGAATACTTATCCGTATCACTTGATACATTGTTATTTTTGAACCAATGAAATATACATTCAAAATAAAGACGAGCAATATATAAACTTTATTTCTCTTGTTAGATTCCAAAATAGCGAGAGCAATAAAAGAAATCTAAAATTTAATTTTGACGATTACCTATATTTGGTTAGACCAACAATCTCTGAGTATTCTGTTAACTTAATTAGTTTTTAATAATCAAGAACATAAATTGAAAGCGGGTTATTACTTAGAATTTACTGAAGATAGAGAACTCTGTGAGCAATATGTCTCTGTTGTATTTATATTTGATAACGAGGATATCTTCAAAAATCTACCTAGAAGAGCTACAGCTCACTTCATAGTATGGCTACAATATTTATTCTTTGGCCATCTAAAAAGTATGGGGCTAGGTTATGACGGCTATGAGGCTCAATGGGCTACTAGCCGATATAAAAACATCGGTAAAACATAAGCACAATAGCCTTGAATACAGCGAGATTATTCAAAAACTAAATCAATTAGAGGATAATCAAAAGAAAATTATAAGCAGGTTAAAGCTAATCGAAAGTTAGAGGTACTTCTCAACACATCAAACGCCTACCATAGAAAGGCGGTTCATTATGTGGGTAGAAACACTCACAAATAGCAAGGGTACACGCTATAAGTATTGTGAGCGGTATGAGTTGCCAAATGGCGATACTCGCAAGGTATCCATAACGCTAAACAGTAACAGCACCTATGCACGCAAGCAGGCAAGCATAGAACTGCAAAACAAGATAAAAGATGTAATCAAGCAATTACATTTAGATCCTAATATAACGATGTACGAGGTGGCTCAATTATGGCTCGAGCATACAGAACCTACGATAAAGATAGCTACCCATATTAACCACACTCTACACGTTAAAAAGATTTTTACCTATATTGATACTAGTATTCCTCTTGTGAAAATAACGCCTATCATGATTGAAAACATGATACATAACGTATATTACAAAGAGGAGCTATCCTATTATTATGCTAAGTCGATACTCACAACAGTACGAGCGATATTCCGCCATGCAAAACGTAGACGGATAATACAAGATATCCACGAGATAGAAGATATCAGCATTAAGAAAAAACCGTTTACGCATACCGAGATAGCGAAAAAACAAAACAAATTCCTTGATGCGGCCGAACTTAAAAGCGTATTAGCTCAACTCACAAAGCTAGCGCCTAGAGTAGCCTTGCTCATCGAATTTATGAGCCTAACAGGGTTTACGCATGGGGGAACTATTGGCGTTACGCTATTGTGATTATGACGAAAAAAAAGCCACCATTAATATAAACGGTACATTACAGTACTTTTATAAAAACGGTAGCGATATAAAGCGAGGTACTCCAAAGAATATATACTCTGTGAGAGATGTAACCCTAGATAATAGATGCGTTAAAATACTAAACTCGATCATAACAGATAACAAACGTCAATCATTATGGTTTAAGGGCTACGAAGAACAGGGCTATATATTTACGGCGAAACGTGGCAACCCCTACGACATGCAATACATCAATAAGCTATTAAAGCAGGTACACATAGGGGAAACATTTAACAACTCATATCTTTAGGCATACTCACATAAGCATATTAGCCGAGTTAGGTATACCATTAAAAGCTATCATGCAACGAGTTGGGCATGATGACCCCGCTACTACGTTAAGCATTTACACACATGTAACGCAACATATGAAAAATGATATTATAGAGAAACTTAACGACCGTAACAGATGAGGCCTGCCCCTTTCTTGCCCCTTTGTGAATACAAGCGCTCACAAAGCTAGCAACTAAGCGAACAAATAGCCCTGTTCCGTTTTTCTCTGCCATATAAAAATATATAAAGCGCTAACCATGGTTAGCGCTTTTTCTGAAAAGGGACCACTACTATGAAAAAAATATTACCCTTATCTCATTACGGTGAGTCATATGATTAACGACTCCTGTCAAAGTGTATTACCTGCCCTCTTGCCATTATTTATCTACACTTATGGACTTAGTTTAGAGCAAGCAGGCTTTCTCATATTAGCCAATACAGCATTATCTTCATTGTTACAGCCATTATTAGGTTATGTCTCTGACAAGATCAATCAGCCACGGCTCATCGCCTTAGGTGTTCTGCTCTCTGCTTGTAGCACAGGTGCCATGGGGTTTTGTAACCTCCTATGAAAGCTTGCTTGTTTGTGCTACCTTAGCTGGTGTAGGCTCCTCTATCTTCCACCCTGAAGGAGCGAAAATCATGAATCGCCTCGGGAGGTGGTAAAAAGGTAAAGCCATGGGTACCTTCGCCATCGGCGGTAGCTCTGGTTTTGCCATCGGTCCCACTCTTTGCGGGCTCTATTGCCTATACAGTAGGACCTCATGGACTGGCAGCTTTCACCATAGTGGGTCTTATTATCTCAACAGTTTTATTCGTCCTCATGCCGCGCATAGTAACTCAAGCACGCACTATCGACCAAGCGGTAGCTATGGAAAACCCTACACTAGTGGCTAAGCCGCTAAAGAATTACTGGAAATACTTTGGTATCTTGTTTATTATCATCCTAAGCCAATCAGTAAACTTCCGCGTTATCAATGCATTTATTCCTATCTTCTGGACTCGTGAACTCGGCACTAGCCCAGAGCAAGGGAGCTTTGCATTAACCATATTCTTTAGTATCGGTATCTTCATGACATATATTGGCGGTCTATTAGGCGACAAATATGGTCCCATCAAAATCATTAGACTATCCCTATTGATTTGGTTGCCAGCTATGTTCCTATTAACAGAAGTGCCAACCTTCTCCCCTGTTATCATGATGCCTGTAGCCTATATGTTACTACTCATGATTGGCGCTGCTAAAGCTCTTAGCTACAGCCCCGTTATTGTACTAGGCCAAACCTACCTTGCTAAAAGCATCGGCTTTGCGTCCGGTATTACCCTCGGGGTGAGCCAAACTATCGGCGGTATCATCGCACCTGTAGTAGGTAACCTTGCGGATACCTATTCTTTACCTGCCGCTATGATGACACTCGTACCATTCCTAGTAGTGGGTCTTGGGGCTTCATTGATACTTAAAGATCCTAAAAACTACAATAAACAAAAGAACCCTTCACGTGAACTGTACCCCAAAAATTGGACTACAATTTTTTTGAAGGTACAGAACCAACGAAAGGAGTTCTTTTTATATTCAACTAACCACGTCACTTGCAGTTTAGTGTTTTTAGCATTTCATTCAATATAACTACGTCCGTTTCTTTCATGCCTTGTGCCACAGCACCAATACTGCGGATAGTTTCATCAACGGAGTATGCTACAAGTCCATCGCCTTTTTGGTAGTTTTTGTTAAGGCGAGCTTGTTTATATCCCATAAAGGCGCCATCAAGGGAAATTGCAATTTTACCTGCACAGGATGGTTTCGCACCATCACATACGATACCAGATAAACTTGCAAGACCATTTACAAGAGTGTTCTCGATTATATCTTTACTATCACCCTTCAAGAAGGCAATACCTGCTACACTTACCACACCGGCAGATACAACGCCACAGTATGCAGACAATTTACCAATACCAGATTTAACGTAAAGCGTTAGCAAGTTAGCAAAGACGAGAGCGCGATACAATTCATCTTCACTTTTACCAAGTTCATCGGCAGTCGTAATGATTGGTACAGACACGGTTAAACCTTGATTACCAGAGCCAGAGCAGATAACGACAGGCAATGGGCAGCCACTCATACGCGCATCAGAGCCAGCTGCGGCACGAGCCTTACATTTCGTTTCGAGAGATGGATTTTCTTCATCTAACAATAACAATTGTCCAATATTAGATCCATAATCATTGGACAGACCTTCCTTAGAAATTGCAGTATTATACTCAACTTGCTGTTTAATTTGAGGTAGGATACCAGAAATATCACCTGTTAAAGCAAATTCGTAAATGCTATCGAAGGTCATGGCATATTCTGTTTTAGCCGCTTTCTTAATTTCATTGACTGTTTCAGAGACAATCTCACCATCTACTGATACATAGGTTACATTCGTATGGTCATTTTCAATGCGAACAACCGCTGTATGTTCATCTGTTTCTGCAGTGATTTCTATATATAGATTATCTACGCCTTCAGCAAGTGAAACGGTACAGAAGTTAGCATCAAGCAATGTACCAAGCCATTTGCGATCTTCGTCTGTAGCAGATTCCAACACCTCAAGTTCACGCTCTGGATGACCTACAATAGCACCCAGTGTAGCGGCCGCCGTTAGTCCTTTTCGCCCCCCAGAATTTGGAATGACTACAGATTTTACATTTTTAATAATATTCGCGCTGCATCTTGCATGAATATGGTTAGGAAACTCATCTAAAACAGAGACTGCCTTCGCAGCCGCATAAGCCAATGCAATTGGCTCAGTACAACCGAAGGCAGGACGCATCTCTGACTGTAACAAAGAAATATAATCCATCTTATACTTCCGCAATAATTTCCACTTCTACAATAACGCCTAATGGAAGGTCTTTTACTGCTACACATGAACGAGCTGGTTTAGAAGTGAAATATTTAGCATACACTTCATTAAATGCTTTGAAATCACCAATATCAGCTAAGAAGCAAGTTGTTTTAACAACCTTGGAAAAGTCTGTACCAGCTTCAGTCAATACGGCTTCAATATTTTTGCATACTTGTTCAGTTTGCTCTACAATGCCCCCTTCAACAACTGTACCAGTTGCAGGATTGAGTGGAATTTGACCAGAAGCAAATAATAAACCGCCAACCACTTTAGCTTGAGAGTAAGGGCCTACTGCTGCTGGTGCTTTGTCTGTAGAAATTGTTTTCATGATAAATCTCCTTTTATAAATAAATATAAATTAATATGACTATATTTAAGGTGCGAAACTCATGTTGATGCCTCGATATATATGACTTACCTCAATATATCACATATTACATAAAAGTACGTATATAACCAATTATTTAATTGATTTGAATGCATTGTCAAATATTGGTTTGAAATAATCACGTTGTACATCAGTTGTTATACCTACATACAACACTGGTTTTCCTGGCTTCAACACAAATGCAGCATTTGCATAGAGTGGAGTTTGTACATTTCCATCTGCATATAACAAGCGAGAGCTTGCTGCATATGTTTGATATTTTGTACCACCCACCGGATGTACTTGTTCTGCATTTTCTACGGTTAGAGTTTTAAGTGTTTTAGGCATAATCGTTGCTTTTTGGGAATCACGACTAGACACATTAATAGGTCCATTCAAAGGAACTACCGTTGTGCTAGTGGGAATCTGTTTATTTATTGTTCCTAATAGAAGTTGCTCTGTTACAGGATCAATTTGACCTTTATCAAGAGCGGCCATTGCCGCTATAAACATAGGGTCATTAGCCTTTTCTTTAGCCACTTGTTGCGCTATTTGTTTAACATCTACAGCTACTACGAATGCATCTTTTTGACCAGTTTTATCCTCACCTTGTAGCTGATATATGTCGTAGCTAATTCCCATCTGATCCAATATAGCTAAAGCTTGTTGATTACTTTGTCTTGTCATTTGATGCGTGTTTGGCTTTGCATTTTCTTTAGCAATTATATCTTTTACAATACCTAATGTATTAGTATTAGACGCCGTAGCTAGTGTAACATTATTAGGAATCGACATTGTTCCTGCCAAAGTGTTTACATCCTTAGCACTAGCAAAACTTGTAACAGCACCAACTAAACAAGTTGCTAACACGAGAGTTTTTAATGGTTTCATTATTTATTTCCTCCCTTTAGAGCTTTTAAGCTATACATTGATTCCAATTGTTTAGTCCAATAATCGTGACTTGTATCTTCTGTTACTAGTAATTGTATAGTGAGCCCTTCATCTTGTGGTAACATATACAATCCTAGAGAACCAGGTAGCATAAATCCATCATAATTTAAACTGCCACGTATAGACATCGCCTCCATTACACCAAATTTTGAAGTATATGGTCTAGAAGAAAAGTCTGTAGCTTGTACAGAAAAATTAGGAATAATCTTTTTTAGAACATCGACTACTTCTTGTGTAGCTAGCTGGTCCTTAGGAGATAACTTTTTACCTTCTATGGCCATTAGATTTAACTGTGTATTCATATCATGATTCACTCTAGTATTGAATTTTTCCATAACAGGTTTTAAGGACTTTTGATCTAAACTTATCGGCTTCAAACTAGTAATAAAATTTTTCTGCATTAGATCTTGAATATGGTTTTAGCATCAGGAAGTTTCTCCGCTTTTTTATCTGCCATAACGGAATTAACTATTTGTGTTGCTACATCACCAGAATAGTTAATAATATCTTTATTCACATTATAATTTACCAACCATGCTGTATGATGACCTAAAGCACTATCACCAGATAGTTGATACAAATTGTATCCATCTATAACCTTCCCTTGGAATGGTGGCACCTCTGCATGGTACACTTCTTTTATATGCTCACCAAGCCTTTTTGCTGCTAGCGCATTAACTTCATTTACCATTACATTTTGTTCTTTTGTTCTCAAATTAGGATTTGTGGAAACTGAATCTATAACAGATGCTTTAACACCATTACGAGTCTCTACGTTCATACCATAACCTAAATCTACCGTATCAGCACATGCCACTGCCCCCATACCCACAGTTAAACAGGTAGCACAAGCCAATGTCATCAACTTTTTATTGAGAGTTCTCATAAGACACCTCACCTTTTTAACAATACACTATGTATAGATTGTTAGATAATCCGTGCAGTATATATTAAGAGTTTAAAAGATAATCTATACTGCATATATTAATTATTATACTATATCGACATATATAACTGTATAGTATAATTTACAAGCTTACCTTTCTGCTATACAATACATAAATAGACATGTAAAGATGATATATGTATGAGAAATGGAAAGGAGTGCACACTCGGTGTGCTTTTAACATGATACAAGAATTAATTCCTCTCACTAGGCCTCGCACATTAGCTGCTGCATTGGGGCCTACCATTTTAGGTGCCGCCTTTAGTTATTATGCATTTGGTGCTGCTCAGGGTACAGGTCTTGCCATTTTCCATACAATGCTCATATTTTTAGCTGTTGTAACAGCCCAAATTGTAGCTAATTTATGGAATGAATATAAAGACTTTAAATCTGGACTCGATGCTGGTCAAAAGGTAGGTAATGCTGGTTCTATCACACGTGGCGTTATAACACCAGAGCTTATTATAACGATGATTAAAGCACTCATGTTTGTACCCATTATTATTGGTCTTTATTTATCTGCTACTATAACTTGGTACTACATCCCGGTAGGCTTCTTATGTATTCTAATTAGTTTCCTTTACTCTGGCGGTCCAAAACCAATTTCTCGAACACCATTTGGGGAAATTTCCTCTGGTATCGCCATGGGTTTTGCTATCGTACTCATTACAGGCTATGCCTGGATACGAGAATTATCCTTAGCCCTGTTAATTCCTGCAATTCCATCTACATTGCTAGTTGGTTCCATCATGTTGACGAATAATATCCGAGATATTCGTAATGATGAAAACCATGGACGTCACACGTTGCCAATCGTGCTTGGTCGTGAAAGAGCACTCAGCTTAATGAGTATCTCATATATTTTCAATTTTATTTGGATCATTGCTTGGATTATAGTAGGCCATATGACATGGTTCTCCTTATTAGCGTTCCTTGCAGCACCACTAGCTTTCAAAACAATTCATACATTATCTACCAATACAGATGAGTTCCAATTAGATAAGGCTATGGGTACTACCGCTGGGGCCGCTATGATTTATCAACTAATGTGGGCGATTGGACTTATCATGGGCAAATTATTTTAAAAAATGAACATACTTTTATTATAGGTTCTCCATAGTTTTTTTAGTTATGGAGAACCTATAATAATTCCGTCTTGATAGATAGGAAATTATTTAGTACTATAGATTTAATATTTTTATATGTAATTATTGTATAAGGGTGTGTCTAATGAGAAAATTTTTTTAGCATTGGCAGCTACTGTCATCCTTGGCGGCGCTTTTATTAATCGCAGGCTGTGGTAACGACAACAAACAAGCTGCTAGCGATGGCAAACAAGTATTAAAAATCGGGGCAACAGCAGTACCTCACGCAGAAATTTTGGAACAAGTTAAACCAATCTTAGCAAAAGATGGTATCGAATTAAAAATCACAGAATTTACTGATTACAACACACCTAACTTGGCTTTAGGGGACAAAGAAATTGATGCCAACTTCTTCCAACACGTACCTTACATGGAGGAATTCGCAAAAGCTCACAAACTTGACTTAGTATCTGCCGGTGGTGTTCATCTTGAGCCAATGGGTTTATACTCCCGTAAAATCAAAGATTTGAAAGATCTTCCAAAAGGCGCTAAAATCGCTATTCCTAATGACCCTACAAACGGTGGCCGTGCATTATTGTTATTACAAAAACAAGGTCTAATTACATTAAAAGACTCTACAAACATCTTATCTACAGTGCAAGATATTACTGCGAACCCTAACGAATATCAATTCGTAGAATTAGAAGCAGCACAAGTACCTCGTTCCCTTGACGATGTAGCCTTAGCCGCTATCAACACTAACTTTGCATTAAACGCAGGTCTTAACCCTGGCAAAGATGCATTGGCGATTGAAACTAACGATTCCCCTTACGTTAATATCGTAACTGTACTTAAAGGTAATGAAAATGACCCTCGCATCAAAAATTGATGGCTGCACTTCATAGCCCTGAAATTATCAAATTCATCCAAGAAAAATACCAAGGTGCTATTGTTCCTGCATTTTAAGGTATACTAAAAAGAGACCACATAGGTGGTCTCTTTTTTACATATTATCGGCCCTAAATCTAAAAGGTAATAGTCCTTCTAAATCAACAACTGTATAGTCCCCTCTTAAATTCGCCATTATAATACGAGGTATTTCAAACTCAGAAATCACCTGACGGCAAGCACCACATGGGGCACAGGGTCCTTCCGTATCAGCAACTACAGCAAGGGCTTTAAATTTTGTTTGCCCTTCTGATACGGCCTTAAATATAGCAGTTCGCTCCGCACAATTAGTTAATCCATAAGAAGCATTCTCTATATTACACCCCTCATAGATGCTCCCATCCTCGCAAAGAAGGGCTGCGCCCACGCCAAAATGTGAATAAGGACTATAGGTTTTATCGCGAGCCACAACAGCACGATTGATGAGCTTTTGAATATCCTTTTCTTTCATATTGCACTCCTCACTCTACAATATCAAGTATAGTATCTACTACTTTAGGTGCAGTATTTCCAATAGTAATAGCCTCTAAATAGGTCTGAGCCGCATTAGTGAATAAGCTTTCATCAGAGGCATACAATGTAGCTATACTCTCACCCACAGTAACAGAATCTCCAGTTTTTTTGTGCATTACAATACCTGCACTATAGTCGATAGGACCATCTTTAATAGTACGACCTGCCCCCAACATGACGGACGCAATGCCGCATTGTTCTGTATTCATATGGGTAATATAACCGTCTTGAGGCGATGTTACATCATAGGTAAACTTACCTATTGTTAATACACGGTCATCATCGATAACGCGGCTATCTCCTCCTTGGGCTTCAATCATTAAACGTAATCGCTCTAGGGCCGCGCCAGAATCTAGTGCTTGTTGCACACGATTAAGAGCAGTTTCATAATCACACATATGGCTCAATACGAGCATATGAGCAGCCATGATAATACATTCATGCGTTAAATCCTCTGGACCATGACCTTTCAACGTATCAATAACCTCGCGAATCTCCAAAGCATTTCCAATAGCATGGCCTAGCGGTCGATCCATATCCGTCAAAATAGCCTTAACTGAACGGCCATTTTCCTTTCCAATATCTACCATTGCTTTAGCCAATTCACTAGCATCCTCTATGTTTTTCATAAAGGCACCACTGCCAACCTTTACATCTAACAAAATTGCTTGAGCACCAGAAGCCAATTTTTTGCTCATAACAGAGGATGCAATAAGAGGGATACTATCAACAGTTCCCGTCACATCGCGCAAAGCATATAGCTTTTTATCAGCAGGTGCAAGCCCTTCCGACTGACCAATAACAGCAAGACCAATTTTATTAACTTGATTGATAAAAGCATCTTGCTCTAAAGATACCTTTAAATTTGGAATAGATTCCATCTTATCAATAGTGCCACCTGTATGACCAAGTCCACGTCCAGACATCTTAGCCACCTTGCCTCCACAAGCGGCTACGAGAGGCGCAATAATAAGTGTGGTCTTATCTCCTACGCCACCTGTACTATGTTTATCTACGGTGATCCCATCAATATTCGATAAGTCTACCATATTACCTGATTGAGCCATAGCCAAGGTCAAAGTTCCTAGTTCGCGAGCATTCATACCATTAAAAACTATGGTCATCAAGAGCGCACTCACTTGGTAATCAGGGATTTCCCCCTTTACATAGCCATCTATGACAAAGCGGATTTCTTTATCTGATAACGGCAAGTCCGCCCTTTTCTTCAGAATAATATCATACATACGCATAGTTACACCGCCATTCTAAGAAACCACCTAAGCATAGCCTAGGTGGTTTTCTATTATACTTCTTCGTTCAAGTGATTCTTTAATAACTCTACAGCTGCACTGGCTCCAATTCGGCTACAACCTTCTGCAATATAGGCTTTCATATCCGTAATAGAGCGAATACCCCCTGCGGCCTTAATCTGTACATTAGGACCAATATGCTTTTTAAAGAGTCTAATATCTTCAAGGCTTGCACCGCCGCTACCAAATCCAGTAGATGTTTTAATATAGTCTGCGCCACCATTTGTAATACATTTGCAAAGCGCTACCTTTTCAGAATCTGTAAGATAACAAGTTTCAATGATAACTTTTAAAATCTTATCACCACAAGCCTTCTTAAGCGCCTCAATTTCGCTAGTTACCGCTTCAAAATCACCTTGCTTTACATCTCCAAGATTAATAACCATATCAATTTCAGAAGCGCCCTCTTCAATAGCCTGTTTCGTTTCGGCCACCTTTACCTCTGTTGTTTCATATCCTAAAGGGAACCCGATAACGGTACATATGTTAAGTTCTGGATATGCTTCATGGGCGGATGCTACAAAATCTGGAGGAATACAAACAGATGCAGTTTTATACCTTAAACCATCCTCACAAACTTCTTTAATATCATCCCATGTGGCTGTAGGACGCAATAATGTATGATCTACATAAGCTAATAATTCTTTCCCCAACATAGTACCTCTCCTTACTAAAAGAACGACATTTGTTCTGGTTCTGGCTCTTTATGTAATGCATCTTGAGCAGAGCGATTTTTATCATCAATGAATGGTTCTAATGGTACGCCTGTAATCTTTAATAAATCTGGTAAACTATTAACGCCTTTTAACTTAGCAGCTTCTAATACAACCTTTGCACAAGTCTCTGCATCATCCAGTGCATAGTGATGTTTAAACTCAACTCCAATGTATGCGGCCATTGTATTCAACTTATGATTAACCAAATCAGGCCATACCGCACGTGAAAGTTTAACTGTACATGCATAATCTAGTTCTGGCCAAGGGATTTTATAATAATCTAAAGTAGCACGCAATACGTTCATATCGAATTTCGCATTGTGAGCCACCATAATATTCCCTTTTAAATGATTTTCATAAATGGCATTCCACAACTGATCAAAGGTCTTTTCATGAATAACATCCTTCGGTTGGATACCATGAATTTCAATACATTCATCATCAAAACTCATAAACGGAGGCTTGATGAGGCTATATGCCTTTTTGGTAATTTGTCCGTCCTTTACGGTAATAACCGCCAAGGAGCACGCACTATTTTTAAATTTATTTGCTGTTTCAAAGTCTAATGCAACAAAATCTAACATAGGACTCCTTTCAAAATCTATATATAAGAATTATATTCATTTACTCTACTTATTATAGCATGAAATAGACTATAATCTACTGTTCAAAGGTGACCAATAATCACCTCATTCACACCAATTTTAATTGACAGATAGGCCCTCAGTATGTGAAAATTATTTAGATATGTATGTAGTATGGAGGTTGCAACATGGCAGATGACAGATTAATCGTTGCCCTTGACGTATCCACGATGGATGCAGTGAAAGAAATCGTATTATCCCTCGGTGATTCGGTTAGCTTTTACAAGGTCGGCATGGAGCTATTCTACGCCGAAGGAGCAAAAACAATTCGTTTTTTACAGGAGCAAAACAAACAAGTATTTCTTGATTTGAAATTGCACGACATTCCAAATACCGTAGCCCATGGCGTAGCTTCCTTAACACGTCTCGGCGCTAGTTTAATTACTTTACATGGTCAAGGTGGTCCTGTCATGATGAAAGCTGCTGTTGAGGCAGCTCGTGAGAGTGGCAAAGAACTAGGCGTGGAACGCCCAAAATTATTAGCCATCACCGCATTAACTAGCTTTGACGATGAATCTTGGACTGCTATCGGTGGTCAGCTACCAATTTCCGACCAAGTCATTCGCCTTGCAAAACTCGCTAAAGACTGTGGTATGGATGGTGTTGTATGTTCCGCATTAGAAGCTAAAATGATTCGTGAAGCATGTGGCGATGACTTCCTCATCGTTACCCCTGGTATTCGCCCTTCCTTTGCAACAACAGACGACCAAAAACGGGTTGCTACACCAGCTAGTGCTTTGCAAGATGGAGCATCTCGCCTTGTTATCGGTCGACCTATTACACAAGCCGAAAACCCTCGTGAAGCGGTTCGTTTAATTATTGAAGAAATGGAGAAAGTATCCAAATGATGACAGAACAAGAAGTAAAACAATTACTGATCGACACTCAAGCTATTTTAGAAGGTCACTTCCTTTTGACATCTGGTCTCCACAGTCCAATGTACGTTGAAAAATTTAATGTATTACAACATCCAAAATATACAGAAAAACTTTGTAAAGAATTGGCTGAACGCTTCCGCGATCAAAATGTGGAACTTGTTATTGGACCTATGACTGGCGGCATCTTACTTGCTCACGAAGTAGGTAAAGCTCTTGGCACTCGTGCTATCTTCACAGAACGTGAAAAAGGCATAATGACATTGCGTCGTGGCTTTAAAATCGAGCCAGGCACTCGTGTCCTTATCGTAGAAGATATCGTAACAACTGGTGGTTCTGTACAAGAAGTAGTAAATGTTGTCAACCAATCCGGTGGTGAAATCGTAGGTGTAGGCCTTCTTGTTAACCGTTCTGGGGGTAAAGCAGAATTCGGTGTACCTCACGAAAAGGTACAAGCATTACTTAATCTTGAAGTTCCAACTTATAAACCTGAAGAATGCCCTCTTTGCAAAGACGGTGTAGCTATGACAGAACGTGGTTCTAAACATATCAAATAATTTTTTAACGACCTATATGCATGCATAAGTCGTTTTTCATTAGGAAGTTAATAAAATATTCTCAGCCCATCAAGTACTATCTAATATTTATAAATAGATACAAAAAGAGCTCCTTCGCTGAGGAGCTCTTTTTGTTTGTGTGTAGTTATTGTGTGTAAGAGAGAGATTCTGATACGAATGTATCACATAGAGTGTGTGACTCTATGGTGGCCATGAATGCACTTTCATGACCACGTTCTCTATATCTTCTATATCTTATGAGAGAAATGAACTCATAAAGTATCGTTAGTTTTGTGTAGTTTGTGGTGCACCTTGATCAGTTTGTTGTTGTGGTGCATTACCATTAGGTTTGTTGAGGTGGTTGGCCTTGCATAGGCATTTGACCTTGTGGAGGCATTTGACCATTTGAATGCATATGCTGACCATTATTTGGTCCCATACCATCTTGAGGCATCATTTGATTTTGACCATTTTGGTGCATATGTTGACCATTATTTGGCCCCATACCATCTTGAGGCATCATATGATTATTTCCATCCATCATATGTTTATCCATATACTGATTAGGACCATCATGTCTATGTGGTTTTCTAAACTGTTGTTCATTTGTTTTCATCCATTCACCAAAATTAGGTAAATCATTAACAGCAAAAGATGTACATGCCCCAACAGCACAAATTACGGTTAAAATCGCTGTTATTATAATTCGTCTCATAAATCCTCCTTAGTCCACATTGCGGAAGTAACGTTCACGCACACCACGAAGCTCTGTACCAACAAAGACGCATGTAAGTCCACCAAATAGAGCCTACACCACCAAGTGCCACTAAAGTTACAATGGACAATACTGGAAATGCAGTAACATTCTCAAATGGTTGCCATGAGCTACCTAGTAAGAACAAGATAGCCGGTGTAATAATGAATATAAGAGCACCTACAATATAGGATAAGGCACTTCCAATAGAGAGCAAAGTCTTAGATGCTTTTTTAGCCATCCCTGGTAATTGAGGTAAAAGACGCTCTTTATAATCATCAAATCGTGCATAAATTTCCTGCATATTAACGGATTTACTTTCACTACCATCTTGATTCATTGTGTCTGTAATGATACCTGCATCTACATAGGATGCATATATTTCCTCTGGAGTCCCTAAGGATTTAATGATCTCACTATCGGTAAGACCCTTTTCATAACCTACCGCAAAATGCTCTTCATAAACCTCTATAATACTCTCCACATCTGCAACACGTGCTTTTTTAAATATATTACGCAATGCATCTAAAAAGCTATTTTTGTTCATTATTATCGACTCCTTTCAACAGCATATTGATAACACCAGAAAAATTCATCCCATTCTTGACGCATCTTGTTATATGCTGCACGGCCTTCGTTCGTGATATGATAGTATTTCCGTGATGGGCCTGTAGAAGACTCCTTTAAATACGTTTCAACATACTTTTCTTTTTTCAGTCTGTTAAACAATGGATATATCGTTCCTTCAGATATTTCAATATATTCTGAAATGGTGCTTACGATTTCGTATCCGTAGCGATCATTTTGTGTTAATAATGCTAGCACCAGCATATCCATAACACCTTTTTTTAATTGAACTTGCATAGTTCCTCCCTTTTAGGCTGTGCTTGCCTGCCAATGTGAAAGCTCTCTTACGGTCACTATCATGTACTGACAAATACATAATAACATAAGGTACCTCGGAACGCAAGGTACATTGCAAAAATATTGAAAATTTAATATATTTTTCTTCTGTTCTAATACTATAAAATACAGTTAATTTCCTGCATTTTATAGAAGAAAAATTTTTTTCAAAAAAATTTTTCTAATTTATCGTATTTTTTTATACAAAATCTATTAAAGTACCTTATTATAACTAAAAAATCCTCATCTAAAAGATGAGGATTTTTCTAACACTACAAAAAGAAATTAGTGCATTATTGGAATACTTAATTAAGTTTTATTTACTAAATTCTAATTTGAAGACGCTTCCCCTAATTTAAGCTGTGTACTCTTCATTTTGCCATTATGAGTATAGGATACCAAAATTGTATCTCCAGGGCTCTTAGCATCGATTTGCTCTTTTAATTCGAGTAATGTAGTAATATCCTTACCATCAATTTGCGCAATCGTATCCCCTTCTACGAGACCAGCCTGTGCAGCAGGACCATTTGAATCAAGTTGCACAATAAGGAGTCCATCACCTTCATAGGTTACATTATTACGAGCTGCAGTTTGACGGTCTACAGCCCATACCCCAATATAAGGACGAATGACCTTACCATTTTTAATAATAGAATCAACAATTGTCATCGCAGAATTAATTGGAATAGCAAAGCCCATACCTTCAATTCCCTCTTTAGAGATTTTGGAGCTATTGATACCAATTAACTCTCCATCTGCATTAATGAGAGCACCGCCTGAGTTACCTGGATTAATGGCTGCATCAGTTTGAATCAATGGGAATCGTTGACCTTGATCATCAATTGTACGTGCTAAGGCACTAATAACACCAGAGGTAACTGAACCTTTAAACTCAAGACCTAAAGGATTGCCAATAGCAATAGCTGGCTCCCCTACTTGTAAGGAGTCAGAGTCACCAATTTTTATAGGTTTAATATCTTTTGGAGGTTTAATTTTTACAACTGCTAAGTCCGTCTGCGAATCTGAACCTATAACAGTTCCCCGTCACCGTACTGCCATCAGACAATGATACTGTAACCTCCCCATTTCTAGCCCCCGCTACAACATGTTTATTTGGTTACAATATGTCCATCATTATCGATAAGCACACCAGATCCGACACCTTCTCCAGCATAGATAGTACGGTTAAAAATATCCTTTTGAAATACTTGTGTTGTAATCCCTACTACAGCTGGCCCAGATTCTTTAGCTGCTTGTACTACATAGGTATTACGCGTTTCAGTAATAGGCTTAGTCTGTTTAGTTTGTTCTCTCACGTTTGTTGGTTGCGTATTAACAGGGCTGCCAAAGAAATAGTATCCTCCGCCTACCCCAATACCCAAAGCAAGAATACATGCAATTACTGTTTTCTTATATTTTGAAAATGTCATGTAGATCTCCTTATATTCTTCTTAATATTCTTCTACATCACCCATAACGTCTTAATGATGATTATAAAAGTTAAAAATAAGAACCAAATCATAAATCATATAATTATGATACTTTATAAATACGCCACGTCTCACACTAATTCAAATCATCTCAAAATCAATTTTATAAAATTGATTTTGATGAACCTATTATAGTACGCCTGCTTTTTACAATGCAAGATATCAATTTATAACTTTTCTTATGAAAAGTATAATTATTATAACCGTATATTTCTCCACTAGATAAATACCTAGAATTCTAAAAAGAAGCTATATAGAATGTATTCAAACTATCTAAAAGTCTAAAAAAACATAAAGGGCATTTACTAGCCGTCGCTAGCAAATGCCCCTTTATGCATATAGTTTGAGAGTGTAAGGACTGTTGAGAGAGAGAGTATATGTGATCTAGATAAGCTTTAGAGAGAACTTATTAAGAGAGAGAAGTTAAAAATATTACTTATCTAGAGTCATAGTCAGCCTTACTTAAATAAGTATACATGGAATATCTAAACTATCAAAGTAACTATATAAACAATTCTTAAACCTTTGATTATATCTCTATAATAAAAATCTCTATGAAAGTCATATCTAATCAACAGCCACGAACAACGTGAGTATAATGTGAATGCATATTTCTCGATACTAAACGAATTTATACCCTACACCCCATACTGTAATAATATGCTTACTATCAGATGGATTATCCTCAATTTCTTCACGTAAACGATTAATATGAACCGCTACAGTTGCATAATCACCATAGGAGTCAAGTCCCCATACACGAGAATATAATTCTTCTTTGCTAAATACAATATCACGGTTACGCATCAAGAATTCTAACAACTGGAATTCTTTCTTTTTGAGATGAACCTCTTTTCATTCACCCATACTTTCATCATCTTAGGATCGAGACGAATTTCACCGGATTGAATAGCGTTAGTTTCCATTGCATCGCGCTCTGTTAAACGTTTATATTGCGCCAACATAGCTTTAATCTTCGCAATCAATACAGATGGAGAGAATGGCTTTTCAATATAATCATCAGCGCCTACGCCTAAACCACGGATTTTGTCGATATCATCAAGACGCGCAGTTACCATAACGATTGGTACACGAACTTTGTCACGAATTTGACGACAAACTTCAAAGCCATCCATTTCTGGCAACATAACATCAAGGATAATAAGGTCTACAGGAGTATTTAATGCTGCTTCAATGCCATCTGTACCATTAGTCATAATCGTTACATCATAGCCCGCCACCATTAAATAATCACGCTCAATATTGGCAATATCCAAATCGTCTTCAATAATTAAGATATGTTCACTCATGATTCTTCTCCTTGCTTAGGAAACTCTAATATAATACGTAGACCATGTGGCCTTACATTTTCAATCATAACTCGGCCTTCAAAGATTTCCATAATTCGACGGATAATCGACAATCCTAGGCCACTACCTTCTTGAGGATTCGTACGAGACGAATCTACACGATAGAATGGGCGCATCAGACGCTCTAGAGATTCTGGCGGCACACCTGGTCCATCATCACTGATGACACAGTATACAAAATCATCATCACTCGTTACATCTATGACGCAGTGACCAATATCGGTCATTTTATACTTAGCACTATTGTTCAACACATTCTGCAAAACACGTTGTAACAATTGTGGGTTAGCATTGATAAAAGGTGTTTCCGTAGCTATACGGGCCTTAATCTCAAGTCCCTTCGATTGATACGGAGCTAAATGATCTTCTACAAAGTCACGTACAAACTGACCTAATTCAATTCGTTCAGATGGACGAGATTCTTTTTTATAGTTCAATGTTGTTATGAGGAATAGTTCCTCTAACATAGAATCTAAATCATTGGCCCGTTTCAAAATAATTCCCATGTATCTTTTTTGTTGCTCTTCCGTTGGTGCAATACCATCACGAACACCTTCAGCATACGCTTTAATAGCCGTCAATGGAGTTCGTATATCATGAGATATACCAGCGAGTAGCTCTTTTTGTTGCTCCTGTTCCATTTCAATTTGACGATTCGCCATTTCTAACGACTTTGTCATATTCTTAACGTGAATCATGATAAATCGTGTAACAAATCGGTTAATAGCAAAAAATGTAACAATAAAGAGCAATATGGAAACTACGATAATATAGAAAGATACGGATTCCATTAAGCTATCACTACCATGAGTAGCACGCCTAATCGCAATATGGTATACATAGGAATGACGTCCATCGTACTTTCTCATTTCATAAACGAAAGTATTATTGGATTGATATACGATGCCCTGTAATTCAGGATTAACATCAATAAGACCAACAATGGCAGAAGCACTATAGATTTGTGGATTACCGTAGTTATACACCATATTTCCTTGATCAAGTACTTCAACATATACTTCCTTTGGATCAAGTAGGCTATAGCTAGGCTTAACCAAGCTATTAATTAGATCATTTTCTAACCCATAAAAGGTAATGGTTTCAGTTATTCGACTGACACTTTTAAACTGTTGTTCCTGCTCAATACGCAAATAGTAACCGGCATTGGCCAATATGCGCAAACCTGTAAAATATAGCAAAAATAAAATAATTGCTATTAAAATAGGTACAACAAACAGCACAACATTGGATATCCAAATTCGTATTTGTAAATTCACAGGATTACCTCAATATCATAAATAGTAGATACTCTCTATAGTTTACGCTATTTTTTTATAACTTAACGCAAGTAAAACACGCAAATATCCAACATATTTTTCACTATTCTTTCATACGTAGTTTATAATTGACCGATTATTCAAAGGTATCTCGACCCTTTTTAATATCTAATACTTTTTCGTAAAAATTATATTTTCACACGCACCCATGTATCTTATGGCGATATGAAAAATTGGTAATATCTGATATTTCATAGTTCCTTAGTCTCCCCTTTTTAATAGGAACTTGTCTATACTGTTTATAAAAAGCTAAAATATAAAAAAATGAAACAACTATTGAATCTCTTCATTTAATAAAACAAAATATATACTGAATTATACTATTTCTCTATGAGGATAGTTTAAATATGGTCAAGAGGATTCCTAAGAATCCTCTTTTTAAAATTTGGATTAACGACGATTTGCATCGAAGAAGTTAATAGCAACTTCTGGGAACATAGCGTAAGTCAATACGTCTTCGTCAGTGATGCCATTGTAGCCTTTAGAAGCTAAATCTTGACGGTAACCTTCCAATTCAGGTTCGATAAGATCTGCTGGACGGCAAGTAATAGGTTGTTCATCACCAATGATAGTTTGACGAATTTCATCAGAAATTGTACCAGGTAATTGACCATATTTACCACGAACAAGATCTTTAACTTCGTTAGGAACCATTTTGTAACGGTCGCCCATCATAACGTTCATCATAGCCATTGTACCAACGATTTGGGATGTTGGAGTTACCAATGGAGGGTAACCCAAGTCTTCACGAACGCGTGGCATTTCATCCATAACGTCAAAGAAGCGATCGCCCATACCCATTTCGTTCAATTGGTTTTGAGTATTGGACAACATACCGCCAGGAATTTGGTAACGACGAACAGCAGGGATTACATCACTAGCTGGTTTCAAGTTGAATTCTTCAGCGATTTGTTGTTTTACTTTACGGAAGTGATCAACTAATGGAATGTATTTATCAAGGTCAAGGCCAAGATCCCATTCAGTACCTTTGAACATTTCAATCATAGTTTCAGTAGCTGGTTGGCTAGTTGCATGAGCAAATGGAGAGATAGCAGTATCGATGATATCTACGCCAGCTTTAGCAGCTTCCCAGTATGTAGTACTAGCAAGACCGCAAGTGAAATGGCTATGCAAATCGATTGGCAATTCGCCAAAACGTTTTTTGAAAGTAGAAACCAAATCATATGCATCAGCAGGTCCTAACAAACCGGACATATCTTTGATACAAAGGGAATCAGTACCCATTTCTACCAAAGTTTCAGCTACTTTCAAGAAGCTTTCAGTTGTGTGAACTGGAGAAATTGTGTATACCATAGCGGATTGAACGTGTGCACCAGCTTTTTTGGAGTACTTAATAGCAGCTTCCATATTGCGTGGGTCATTCAATGCGTCGAAAATACGGATACGGTCGATACCATTTTTTACAGCCGCATTACAGAATGCTTCTACTACGTCGTCGGAGTAGTGTTTATAGCCCAACAAATTTTGACCGCGAAGCAACATTTGCAATGGGGTATTTTTCAAATTAGCTTTCAATTTGCGAAGGCGTTCCCATGGATCTTCATTCAAGAAACGAAGACAGCTGTCATAAGTAGCGCCGCCCCAACATTCAAGAGCTTCATAACCAATATCATCTAAAAGGCCGAGCACTGGTTCCATTTGTTCGTAGCGCATACGTGTTGCCAAAATAGATTGATGACCGTCACGAAGAACGGTTTCGCAAATTCTTAATTTTTTAGCCATGTTAATCCTCCAAATCGAAATAGTCTGTGTATGTAACTTTATACACTCATTAAACAACTATCTCATACCTATTTTTTTTACGATTTTTTCGATGTCTGCTCACACTAGCCAAACGCGCTAAAATCGTAATACATACTTATATTAGACTACTTATAAAATTCTTTGTCAACAACCACATTATGCTATTTACTCATAATCTCATGTATTCAAAGATGATTTTTTTCGTGATGAATATCACAAAAAAACTGCAGAGAAACTAGAGTTTAGCATGTATGTTTAATCAAATTAATTTTTTTGTAATTGCTCATTTTAATGAGAAACTAAAAATTATATCGTAATAATTTTTTTGGTTATTATTAAATACTTTTCAAAAATATATCGGTATTTATAAATGTAGTAATTCGATAAACGTCGGTATGTTTATAAGCTCATCAATTTTTATTGATAACTAAGCCGATATTTTTTAAATGCATAAACATGCAAAAAGAACCTGCCCATTTACGGACAGGTTCTGACCTAATCTTTAAAAATTTGATAGTCTCCATTATACGGCTTACTTCTCAGGCTTAACCTTTTTAGGCGCAGTTTCAAGGACAATATTTTTTTACCTTCCCGTTTCACCTGAATAGAGAAAGCCCCTTCCCTTCTTTAAAAATACTCCATCTTGATATCAAGGAGTATTTTACCAATCATAGTCTCTACTTTTTCAGTTAAGAACTCACGGTAAAAAGCATCTTCTTTTTGCTTTGGACTTTGATGAACTACTGGTTTCTTAGCATCTCGCTCCATATTGAGCATAGTATCTTCGAAATTTTCTGTATCCTTAAAATTTTTTTCATCATATCCGCATCAGATAAACCTTTTTGAATTTTTAAACTTTGCCATGTGTATCTCCTATCAGTTCAAAAATTGCTTTCTTTACGCGTACTGGATCAATACCAGACATACAATATTGATTAGGCTTAGGACAACGTCGTTTTCGGCAGCCTAAGCAATCTAATTCATCATTTACGAGCACCTTAAATGTCCCCGTTAGAGGGCCCCATAATTTAGGGTCAGTAGGGCCAAAGAGTGCTACTACAGGCTTATTTAAAGCTAACGCAATATGCAGAGCTCCCGTATCTGCAGTAACTACTACATCACAACTTTCAATTAAAGCCCCTAATTCTTGAAGTGTCGTTTTCCCTAACATATTCAGAACAATTTTATCAATACCCTCATCTGTCAAAGAGTCCAGCAAGGGTTTGTATTGAGCAGCCTCTTTAGGGCCACCTAAACAAACAAATTTCGCTCTATATTGAAGGGATTTAATGAGAGAATACCATTTTTCCTGAGGCCACTCTTTCGTTGCCCAAGAGGTACCTAATACCAGCCCAATGCGTAGCGGAGTTTCTACCACGCCTCGATGTAAAGAAACGTCATTATCAATCGACTTCCATTGATTTTCTGCCCAACTATGTAAATTTGTTGGCACCTGAAAATCCATGTGGTATAGCGTATTAGCATTAGATTCATTTAGTAAACAACTGCTCTCAATACCGTATTTATCAATGTTAAGCGATGTATCTAAATTTGCATGTTCAGTAATAGCCTTTGTTAACAACTGAGCAACCTCTACATAGCGTTTAATCACGTGTTCTGTACTAGGCTTCGTTTTATAGTTAGTAAACAGCCAATTCAACTCTTTTGTGCCACCAAGGCCAAGTCTAATGGGGGCTCCTGAAGCTAATAGTACCAGCCCTGTTATGAGTCGCCCTTGCACATCAACGGCTACATCAAATTTATAAGGCTCTAATTTGGCCTTAAGATCCCACCACATGTGCCACATTGTAGGAATATGTAGTTTTTTAGAATGTGCCTCGTATTCATCCCGTTCCCAGGGAATTATTTTATCTACATAGGGATTGCCCTGCAGGAGCTCTACCATACTAGGCGTTACAATCCAATGCAACTTAGCATCAGGATACTGTTCCTTAATCCACCGCGCAGCAGGTGTAGCATGCAAAACATCACCTATGTAACTAAGGCGTACAAATAATATATTCATAGATATCCTTAGGGTACATACTATTATAGGAATAAAGCCTTTATAATGAAAGAACATTATAAAGGCTTTTTCTTAAGATTTCTTTTTACTACCACTACTATTTGATGATTTAGAAGATGTAGTATCTTCTGTTACCTTAGTAGTTTCTTCACTACCATTCTTAATGATGTTTTTTACATCTGATAATGTCAACTCATTAAATGTAGTAGGGTGGTTGTATTTGTAAACTGGATTGAAGCCTACACCTAATTTACCAGTGTAAACAGTCAATGCATTATTGTCCTCATCAACACGGGCGATATAGATAGTTTTGTCCATATCAACACCGATAAAGCGGAAACGCCCTTCAGGGTTGATAACACGCCATCCCCCCTTCAATGCCGTTGAACATGAATACATCCCCAGATCTCACATTATCGTAGAAGAAGTTATCTTCATCGTAGAATACACCGATATGACCGATATCAGTAGCTTGCATGTAAACGCGACGTGTATCGTAGTTAGCATCGGTACGATAAATGCGATATGTGTGTTCTTGAACTTTTACCTTCATATACACCACATTTGTCGCTTCAGAGTACGCAGCATCTACAATTTTACTGCCCCGAGGCAAGTCTTCAAGTTTCGTATCAACTTCGTGTTCTGGATCATCCGCATTAAGACGAGCCATGACAACATCTCTGGAGTCATATAAACCCATGACAGCATAGTTACGGTCTGGCATCCAGTTGAAGTAACTAATCGAGCGACCCTTCAAATCGATATTTGTGGGCTTGCTTTCATTAGCCTTGTAAATTTTCAAAGAGTTCTCTGTAACAACGGCCATAAATTGACGGTCATAAGATACATACTTAGTACCTTCCTTCACATCAGGGAAGTTTTTAGTATCATCTTTTGATGCGCCTGCTACGTTAAACTCTGTAGTCGGTGCAAATATATATTGATCAAGGTATAGGTATACCCCACCTTGCAGAAGAATACCTACCGCAAAGGCGCTCAGTACACGCGTAAAAGGTTTCATCTGTCCTCCTATTTCACGATAAACGCCGTTGGGATCATGCGTTCCCCTAACAAATCGGCAGGTTTATTTACGACTTTACCATTTAGGTACAAAGTAGAACTAGAACCGCCATCTAAATTTGCTGCAATGTAGCAACCCTTTTCAAAAAGAATATCTTGTACGTCACGCAAGGTAGCACCAATGGAATACCCTGGTTGACGACCATCGATTACGAGAAATAGCACTGTACCATCTTTCTTTTGACCGATAGCAGTACGAGGACCTACGCCCCAGCCACCATCACCTTCGGTAATCATCTTCTTACCATCAACGATAAGAGGTGGACCAAAGGTAATACCTTCCATGGCCTTCATATCACTAAGCTGAGTTTTATCATAGTTACCAGCGATAAGATTACCAGATTTAGAGAAACCTACAAAGTCTACGTCTTCATCAGGGCCTACATCCTTACCGATAACGTACTCACCATCATGCAAGATGAAACCATATGGCAAACGGCCTGTACCAGTACCATTAGGGTCGTGGAAACCACCGCCATTAATCGCTGCTACAGCATTATTCATTTTTGCAATATTACTTGTAGTATCGCCTTTTTCTTGAATATTAGCCGCTGTACCTACTTGAATACGACGAGGATCAGGAATTTCTAAAATATAGCCTACATAACGAGCAGACTGGATTTTTTCAAGATTTAAAGTCTTATCTTCACGAGCATTAAACTTGAACAAATCTTGGCTTTTAACAACCCCTACAGTCCCCAAAATAGATTGTAACTCGTCTTCATTAAACAACCATGTAATGTAATGAGGATGGCGAGATTGTAAGATAGCACCAATTACAGCGCGCTTTACATTATTAAATGGTCCAAAGAGCACCACGAAGGGTGATGTGACAACGGTAAATAAGAACACCATAATGATGAACTTTACCCAATTCTTTTTGAACAATGTATTTCTCCTTATAAATCAGTGAAATGTTCAGTGCTAATGCGTTCTTCAAAATGCTTGATATCCACCGCATTACCTACCCAAACACGCAAAATATTATATGGATTATCACCAGTATGAGCCCAGCCAGATTTCATAGCCATCCCCATTTTAATACCAGCTTTCTTAGATGCTGAGTCGGTGAATTCATTTTTATCTCCATATGGATAGCAGAACCAAGGATTATCCTTAATGCCTACTTCTTTAGCAAGTGCCTCTTGGGCCTTTGTAATATTTTCAATTTGTTTTGCTTCTGACAATTGGCCCATTTCTATATGTTGGAAACCATGGTTTGAAATAGTAATACCATTTTTGTGCATTTCACGCACCTGATCCCAAGTTAGACGCGTCCCAACATCGCCAGGATTGATAAATACAGTCGCCGGGAATCCATATTCTTTCATAATTGGATATACGATAGAATATGTATCTGCATAACCGTCATCAAAGGTTAAAACAACAGGTTTTTCAGGCACCGCAGCACCATTTACAACATAATCATACAATTGATCCATCGTCAATGGATTATAGCCATTATCCTTGAGGAACTTCATTTGTTCTCTAAACAAATCCTCCCGAATAACTGCATCATTATCTTTGTCGTCGCCGACTTTATGATACATAAGAACAGGAATACCCGTTGGATGTACCATCTTAACTTCTTTTGCAGGCGGTACTGAACTAGTAGGTTCTGTTTTTTGTGAAAGCAATCCACAACCTGCCACAACCATTGCCAATACCAAAACTAACAGTGTTACCAACGGAATCCGTTTCATAGGTCCTCCTCTATTAGAACACAATTATATACAGAATATTATAACATTTCCATGAAGAATAGTAAAAATTAACGCTTTATTAGTACTTCATCAATCGATTTTCGAGGTCTAGGATACATAGTTTCATCTGGAATACCTATAGCAATGATTGCCTGTACATCGTGAGGAATATTTAAAAAGGTTTTGCTTTCACACTGCATAAAATACACATCATTCATCCATAGTGTACCTAACCCAATTGCTTTTGCCCCCAATAAAATATGTTCTATAAAAGCGCCAATAGCTTGTAAGTCACTTTTCTCCCACACGCGAGTATAGTCAGGCAAGTGATCATAAGGATTAAACACAAATAGCAAGTCACTAGCAGTTTGCATAGCCTTAAGACTAATCTCTAAACTACCAAAATGTTCCTTATGTTCTTTATATTGCTCTAACACCTGAAAGCCTAAATTCACAAAATGTTCTTTCTCCACTGTCGTCACATGAATAACCTGCCAGGGCTGACGATTTTTAGGCGATGGAGCTCGCATACCAAGAGATACTAACTCCTGAATTATGTTGACCCCTACTGATTGAGTTTCTTTATATTTACGTACGCTAGTACGAGAGTTTATAACTTCTGTTAATTCCATAATATTTCACCAAAACATCTAAATTCATATAAATCTTCGGTATCTAAAATCATTCAAAACTTCTACGATTATTTAGAGCTATATTGTAATCCGTTCAATAATGCTTTTAATATTCTAATTATAATACATATTTCTAAAATTATGCTTATCCAATAGACAAAGGATTTCTTATGAAAAAAACGCTTAAGCCTTATACAAATGGACGTCTATGTAAACGAAGTGGAATACAATTATGCGCGCGTCCAAGAATTACTTTCACAAGCCCTATCAGAAAAGCCTGACATTATCGTCTTGCCCGAAACATGGAATACAGGATTTCATCCATCTAAGGATTTAATCAATATTTCTGACAGAAATGGAGAAAGAACAAAAGCTTTATTAAGTACATTCGCAAAAGAACACAATGTAAACATTGTGGGCGGTTCTGTAGCCGTAGCAAAAGAGGATTTAGTATTTAATACATCCTATGCTTACAACCGTGAAGGCAAGCTCGTAGGAGAGTATTCCAAAATGCACGGATTTAGTCCTGCTAAAGAGGACCAATACTTCGCTAGCGGTACGCATACCACTCATTTTGAATTGGATGGCATTCCTTGTAGTACGGTTATCTGTTACGACATTCGCTTCCCTGAGCTCGTAAGAATGGCTGCATTATCAAATACAGAGCTATTATTTGTACCTGCTCAATGGCCTACTATGCGTTTACGCCACTGGCAAGTATTAAACGAAGTGCGAGCTATTGAAAACCAACTCTTCTTATGTGCTGTCAACGGCTGTGGTACAGTAGGTCGAGTTCAAAGCACTGGTCACTCCGCTGTATACGATCCATGGGGTACAAACCTCCTCGAAATGGACACTAGGGAGGGCATCTCATCTGTAGATATCGACCTCACCGTAGTAGAGGATATTCGCAATAAAATTAACATTTTTAGAGATCGCAAACCTGAACTCTACAAACTATAAAACAAAGGCACATTGTTTTTAACTACCATCTTAAACAATTCATTTATAGATGGTCTGCGCATAAAACAATGTGCCTTTTTTTATTGTATGGAATTCATATACATTAAAACTCAATAAGCTTCCACATATCCTCTGGAACCTGTTCTAGAGGTTTATTTTTTTGCAATTGCTTCTTTTTAGAATATCAATAGTATCTTGCACCTCTTGTTTATCCTTTGTATCAGGATCATGAAGGATGACACGATTTAAAGAATCTTCACCAAATTGTTTTTACATATTCTTTTTCCACTTGATTAAGTTCACGGCGTAAATATTTCATAGATAATAACCTCCCAATATATTTAATCTAATATATTAAGAAGTACTTGTCTATAATTCAAATATTTTCTATACACATTTTCAGCTAATAATAAGCAATTTAAAGTTACAAATTAATATTTTTTTATCTCATAAATCATTTACATGAATTCTATAGAAATGGTAGTATTAACAATGCAATAGGATTTAGTTATTAAGAAAGAAAGGTAATAACTATGTTTTCATTTCTACAACCTAAAGAGGCAAAATCATCAGTTCCACAAAGCATGATTATGAATCTATATTATAAATATAGATTGCAATCATTAATTGGTATTTTTATAGGTTATGCTGCGTACTATATTGTTCGTAATAACTTTGCCTTATCAACACACTTTTTATCAGATATCCTCCATATGAGCAAAACAGAAATTGGTTTGCTATCTAGTGGTATGCTTATCGCTTATGGTTTAAGTAAAGGCTTTATGAGTAGTCTTGCGGACAAAGCAAGTCCTGCCAAGTTTATGGCTTTCGGTCTCATTTGCTGTGCAATTATCAATATCTTTATGAGCTTTGCCGATAGTCTCGCCTTCTTCTTAGTTTTAGTAGTACTAAATGGCTTTTTCCAAGGATTTGGTGTAGGACCATCCTTTATCACCTTAGCTAAATGGTACCCAAAACAGGAACGTGGCCGTTATGGAGCTATCTGGAATATTTCACACAATCTCGGTGGTGGTATCGTAGCACCAATCGTAGCCGCCGCATTATATTTCACTACTACAGATCACTGGCAATTAGGGAGTTATGGTGTACCAGCGCTTATTGCAGTTATCATAGCAATTGCCATTTCTTTCTTAATCAAAGAAAGCCCTGAACGTGAAGGCTTACCACCAACAAGTGAAATCATCGCCGACACAGCTCATAAGGCGCACAGAAGTTCTGAAGCACCGCATATGAGCACAAGAGAAATCTTGTAAAATACGTATTAAAAAATAAAAACGCTTGGTATGTATCATTAGTTGACACCTTTGTTTACATGATTCGCTTTGGTATGCTTACTTGGCTTCCAATTTATTTATTACAAGTAAAGGGTTTCTCCAAAGCAGAAATGTCTGTTGCCTTTTTATTCTTTGAATGGGCGGCTATCCCTTCAACTATTTTTGCAGGTTACATTTCCGATAAATTCTTTAAAGGTTATCGCATGCCACCTGCAATCATTGCTATAAGTATTATCTTCTTCTGTATATTTGGTTATTGGCAAAGCGAGTCTCTCTTATGGGTTACTTTCTTCGCTGCTATTGTAGGTTGTTTAATCTACATTCCTCAATTCTTAGCTTCAGTACAAACTATGGATATTGTACCACCATTTGCAGTAGGTTCTGCTGTTGGTCTTCGTGGATTCATGAGTTACATTGTTGGTGCAAACTTAGGTACAACACTATTTGGTGTTTTAGCAGATAAATTTGGTTGGAATGCAGGTTTCTATCTTTTATTAGTAGCATGTGTTCTTTGTATTACATTCTGTGTATTGGCTCATTTTGGCGCCAAAGAATTAGATGCTAAAGAAGCTGAACTTGAACAACTTCAACCAGCTGAAGCTAATAGCTAACCCCTAACAAATAAATCCTATAGTAAAAAGGTCGTAATATGTATTAAATACATGTTACGACCTTTTATTTACCCCACGAAAGGGACTCCTATATAACCGATGTGTTTTCATCAACGCATAGTTCTGGAAATAATGAAAGCACAAACCACAATGATACCAAGGACTATACTCCCAGCTACTATATAAGGCCAGGTAAGTACATCCCGTACATCATTCAATATTTTTATATCAAAGATTGGCATATAAAGTAGTAAGTTCCCCAAAATCCAACCGATTGGTCCTATGAACTTTAGCTTCTTAATCGTATCCATTTTATCTAGAATAGACTCGGTTACCTCTGAATCCTTTTCGACAGATACGTATTCTTTATTAATGTAAAAGCCTTTTGAATATTCCGTTTCAAAAGCCCACTCTTGAACAGAAAACGTAGCAGTACCATCAGCATTTTCATACTCTTTATATTTAGCAGTATCAGTAGTACCTACGTCTACCTCACCCCAAGTGCCCGTTACCATCTCATAACCACTATCTATGAGTTTCATATCGGCTGGTAATGCTTTTCCACACAACTTGGAAAACTGGTACGCATCTCGCTTCTTATCCCAACTGAGCCAAAACTCTGCATTATTCTTATGTCTAACTAACTTATACTCATACCCAATTTTTCCATGAGTATCAATATAGCGTATCTTGCCTAAAATCGTATATAGATCCCTTCGGATACGTAACGTCTCACCATAATTAAAAACCATAATCTTCTCTCATATTGAAAACTATATATATAAATGTATATTACTAATTACTATGATTGTACACGGATTGTGAAAAACCTGCCAACACTTCTCAGGTTTAAAAGGAGAAGATAAACTCATTAAATA